>Ga0114996_10001412_pt1 | contig 32432 bp, 23 predicted proteins | sample ArcticOcean_MG_C_4_FD_87039 | JGI IMG/M metagenome (GOLD analysis project Ga0114996, IMG submission 87039) | Marine microbial communities from western Arctic Ocean - ArcticOcean_MG_CB4_134 | ecosystem: Environmental > Aquatic > Marine > Oceanic | place: Arctic Ocean: Canada Basin | collected... | reverse complement strand
CCATTTCCTGCGACGATGGCGAACCATGCAACGGGTCTGAGACCTGCGATCCATCGCAGGGCTGTACGACTGGAACACCGCCGTCGTGCAGCGATGGGAACGCCTGCACCGACGACTATTGTGATCCCGCCATGGGCTGCCAGTATTCCCCCATTTCCTGCGACGATGGCGAACCATGCAACGGGTCTGAGACCTGCGATCCATCGCAGGGCTGTACGGCTGGAACACCGCCGTCGTGCAGCGACGGGAACGCCTGCACCAACGACTATTGTGACCCGACGAGTGGCTGCCAGAATCCCCCCATTTCCTGCGACGATGGCAACCCGTGCAATGGAACCGAGACCTGCGACCCAACTTCGGGGACATCGAATGGGTGCGTGGCCGGCACCCCCATGGTTTGTGACGACGGCGACGGCTGCACGACCGGGGGCGATGTCTGTGATCCCAGCACGGGAACCTGCACACCCGGCACACCCAAGGACTGTGACGACGGCAACCCATGCACGGTAGATGCTTGTGAATATGGCACATGCGGCAATGGACCGGGATGTGACGCGATGCCGGCCACAGACACCTTCCCCGGCTATGATTACAGCGCGTGTTCGGTCACGACCGGGCCCGGATCCAGCTGCGCGGAAATCGACGCGCTGCAGAACTGCCTCCTGCAGGCATGCCTCGCAGGATGCGGCGGTACCTGCAGCGTTGTCACCACCGGGGGCGCCTGGCTCTGCGATGGAAATCAAACCCGCCCGGAGGGATATTACGCGTGCAGCTGCTTCTCGGGCTCGGCGCCCGACGGCCCCTGTGCACCCGGCTCATCCAACCCCAACTGCGGTACCGCCGGCGGCTGCGGTGATCTGGATTGTGACGGATCGGACGATTGTGACGGATCGCCCAGCACATGCCTGGCGGCCAAGTGCGGCACATGTACGCACACGGCCATCGACTGCACGGACAACGACGCCTGCAACGGGACCGAAACCTGCGATCCCGCCGATGGCAGTTGCCAACCCGGTACACCCCTGGTTTGCGAGGACAACGACACCTGTACGGATGACGGCTGCAATCCGGCGACAGGCTGCAACTTTACGCCGGTGCTTTGCCAGGATGGCAATGAGTGCACCGACGACGACTGCGATCCGGACGATGGCTGCACCTACACGCCCAACGACGACCCCTGCGATGACGGCGATCCCTGCACCATCAACGACCAGTGCGAAAGCGGGAGTTGCCTGAAGTCCGACCCCAAATGCGACGACGCGATCGATTGCACGACGGACAGTTGCGACTCGGATAACGGCGGCGATTGCAACTTCGTACCGAACAACGACCAATGCGACGATGGCCTCTTCTGCAATGGCCCTGAGACCTGCGATCCCGACACGGGTTGCGCAGCCGGGGACGCTCCGGATTGCGACGATGGCGCCATGTGCACTTATGACGTGTGCAGTGATGCCCAAGGGCAATGCATGCACCAAGGTCAGCTCGACAAGTGCCCCTGTGAAGGGACCGCACCGAGCTATTCGTTTACCTTCAACAAGGAATTCGACAATAGCAAAGTGGCCTGCCCCATCATCGGTGGCGTGGCGGGTTTCGACGCCGGCGCCGAGATCGAAATCCAAGCCCAGGAGGCTCATTGCAGCAACGACTGTACCAGCTCGCTGGGTGCCAAAGGAAAACTCACGTCGGGCATCTACCTGTGCAAAGAGTCCTTGGTTCTGGAAGGAAACGCCTACCTGAAAGGGAGCAAGAAGAGCTGTCCCGACTGTGACGGCGACACCTGCAAACGGATCTGCAAAGGCGACACTTGTGACAGCTATGACTTTGGGGGGGGGGTCAAGGCCACGTACACCAAGTTTTACGGCTATCACAAGGTGAAGAAGAGCGGTCCCGTCTCCCTGGAGATCAAGTGTGGCGCGTCCCTCTCAGGCGCCCCATCTTTGAGCCTCAACGGGAACAAGACCAAAGACCAGGGATACCAATGCGGCACCTGCACAGACTGCCTCAGCGGCAACGGCACCCTGGGTTTTGGGGTGGCCGGCGACATCGGCTGCCACCTGAGTTTTGACCTCTACGACGGGTGGTACAAAAAGACCATCGGCTGCAAATCCTGTGGCCATATCGGTCTGGACGTCTACGGCGGTGTCCAAGGACAAACCGGGGAATGCGGTGGAGACATCTGCGCGTTCGCCGGCGCCAAAGCCGATGCAAAAGCCACCACGCCCTGCATTGGTTTTGGGGTCGGTTGGTTTGGCATTTCAGCCCAATGCTCGGCATCGGCGGCGGGATGTGCCGAAACCAACGGGTGCGGAACATGCACCAACAACTGCTCCCAGTGTTTTGGGGTCAGCGCCGGCTTTTCATGCAACGTTAGCGTCAGCGGAAACTGCTCCTAGGAGACCATTATGCGATTTCAGCACCAACATATTCTTCTCGTTACGGCACTCCTCATCGGCTGTGGGGAATCAGTCATCCCCACGGAACCAGTCACGCCACTCGATCCCGACACGGAAATCTTGCCCGACACCACACCGGACGTGGCGCCAACCCCGGACGGAAGTACGCCGATTCCGCCCAAAGAAGACGGCTCCATCACCATTGTGGAAGCCACCGGCGAGAATGTGTACCTAGCACCCGGCGAGGAGCTGCCCGCCAACTTGGTCCAAACCTTTGACTGTCGCCCCGAGCAAGTGGGCGACGAGATGGTCATGGCCAAGGTCGAAGGACAAGACGGAGACCAGATCGTGATCCGACCGTCTGGAACCGAAGCGTGTCACTACGATCTCATCTATCGAAGCGTGGATGGTGCTGAACACGTCCTCTCCGGGACAGACGCAAGCGGTTATCTTTTCACCATCACCCAACAAAGCGCCGGTGGCGTGATTCTGGTGTGCGTCAACAACATCCAACACCACCCGCTCGACGGCGCGGTGCATGAAATTGACGAAGTCGCCATCGACTGCGCCGCCCGAGTGAACGGCACCTGGACACCGCTTCAACCCGTCGTCACGCCCGACGGGCCGTGGGCGGCCTGGATCCGGACGGTCACCCCCGACGAGATCGACTCCAACCGATTCCGAGTGACCTTCGCCCACGACTTTTCCTATCAGTTCATGAACCTCACGGACAATGGACGGCCGGAAGACGACGGACTCTACGAAGTGGTTCTCGATGTCACCAGCGATGGGATCAAAACGAACGAAGCGGGAATGGTGGCCGAAACACAGAATCCGTTGGCGGGGGATGAGTTCAGCGAATGGAACCCCACACCGCAAGAGGAGATCGACTACGCCGAGTTCATGACCATGGGCGATGGCCCTTGTCCAAACGGCTGTCCTATCGAGGAGGAGGAAGAGGAGGAAGAGGAGGAGTAGGTTCTTCGTCGAAATCCATCTTGCTCGTCGGGCACGGGACCAGTAGGCTGCAATGGAAAAGATGATTCCCACGAAACCCCGCTATTGGAAGACCGTACTCGGCGCTGCCGCCGGCATCGGCGTGGGCCTGGCTTGGTCTTGGTGTCGCGGTTGTCTGGGCGGCCAATGAATTCAGACCAACCCGTGGTTCATGGGTGTCGTCGGTATGATCTTTGGCACGTTGATAACGTGGCCCGGCCCCGTCAACCCGCCCCCTGAAGCGGGTGAAGGTCCGACCGCCGAGAGCGAGGAGAGACCGTCCTGAGGGTGGGCCTCACCCCCCGCATGGTCAGTCCATTAACTGCAAACATTTCCCAGCCCAATAATTACACTTTTTGTCTTCACACAAATCCTGACAAAGTCCCCCGCATCCATCGCAACCACACGCTTTGTCGGTGCAATCGGGAACACATCCCTCCGAAGAAGGAGGAACCCAATGGTCAGCACCGGGCGTGCCTTCCTCCATGCCGTCGTAGATCCAGTCCCGTATAATGGCCATATGTTTGACGGAAACATCCAACGCGTCTTTGTTGACATCTGTGAGCCACGATTCGGGTGGCCCCGCTCTCGCCATGGTCCATTCAACCCGGAATAGTCCCCATTCGGCAAAGTTAAAACCATGGTCCCCGGCGGAAAATAGCGTCGCCTCGTAGAAGTTAGCGAAGCAACTGCCTGCTGCACAGACGTCGATGATGCAACCACCGTGACAAGCGCCACAATATTGCTCGTAAATGGGTTGCACATCGTCCCAGTAGGTTAGCCCCGCACCCCGAAAGTCGTAGACCTCTGGCTCCGTTACCACAGCCGACGAATCGTTTCCGCACGCCGACAAGAGCACGAATGCGCCAACCCACAGAAGGCCTCTCATCAGGCCAACGCGTCTCTTTGTTTCGCAAACAACCACAGAACGACTATACCAAAGCACCCCGGTATTTTCTCGTGCCTTGGTGAAGGTGACCTGACCGAAAGCGCCGTTTCCTTCCTGGCAATCCAGTCACTGCTCGCATATGCTTTGTTGAACAGGTTTAAGTGTATTCATGATGAAAGTTGTCCAATTGCTCGTCTCATCAACCGTCACATCGCTTCATTGGCGATTCAGCAGTAGTCACATTCTCGTCAGCCTTGCGCTCGCTGTCTTCCTTGCATCGAGTTGCAGCACCACTCCCCTCCCCACCCCCGAACCATTCTGTAGTAAGGACACCTGTTTGGCGTGCATATGCATCACCATGGCCGATGAATGGTGTTGCAAAGGCGAATGGGATTCCACCTGCAAGGAAAAAGCGGTGGATCCGGACTCATGCCAGGATGCATGCAAAGTGGCCTGCAACACATGCGGCGACAATTTCTGCACAATCACACAGATCGGGCACGATGCGGCCGACACCTCCGGGGAAACTCGTCCCGAACCATGCCTTACGGAACCCACCCTGTCTTCATTGGAGGGGACCTATTTTGCCACCACATGTACGTTCTCCCTGTGTCATAACAGCACATATCGTGCGGGGGGATTGAATTTGAGCGAGGGCCAGTCCTACAGCCAATTGGTGAATGTACCCTCTGTCTATCCACACATGTTGGGAATGCCGCGAATTACTCCAGGCAATCCCGACGACTCTTTCCTCGTCCACAAAGTGGATTTCGTGCCAAACGTCACAGGTATAGGCCTCACCATGCCCCCGGGGATCGGTGAACCCTTCGGCATAGACTGTGCCATAGTGGCACTTCGCCAATGGATTGAAGAAGGGGCGTTGAACAACTAGTCGTGCAGGCTCAAAACACTCCCACCATTGCATGCGTGGGCGACGATCCGGTACCTTTCCTAGAATGTCACAGACCTTGAGGCCCATGCCAATCGCCACGCTTCGCCAAAGAGCACCCAGCCTGTTTCTGTGCATCCTGTGTCTCTTCCCGTCCTGCGGAGATCCCTCCACGCCGACACCGGGGCCAACGGAGATTCCGGACAGTGTCCCGACGGAACTCAATGACCCCGACACGGAAGTCTTTGCAGACATGGAGGACACCGGAGTCACCCCGCCCATCGACTGGGGCGACTGTGAAGACCCGACCACCAAGAAAGGGCTACCCGGATGCCCGTGCGCTGACAACACCGGTTGCGAGAGTGGCTGGTGCGTCTACGCCACCACAGACACCTTGCTCTGTACGGACACGTGCATCGACGCCTGTCCCGAAGGCTGGGTTTGCTCTTCACCACACACGGACGACAGCACCGACGCTGTCATCTGCTTACCGCTGCTGATGGACCTCTGCAAGCCGTGCAAAAGCGCTGACGATTGTGGGTTCAGTGACGCCGAGTGTGTGGATTACGGTGAGCAGGGTCGCTATTGCGGCGTGAGCTGTGTGGATGACGGCACCTGCCCCGCGGGCTACGAATGCAGCCAAGGACAGTGCCAACGCACCCGTGGAGAATGCGAGTGCTCCCAGAAAGCCATGGATGAGCTCGCCACAACCACCTGCACAATCGCCAACGAACATGGCGCATGCACGGGAGAGCGCCAATGCGATCCGGGTGGATTGACATCCTGCTATGCCCAAACACCCACGGCCGAAACGTGTGATGGCCTGGACAATGACTGTGACGGCGACCCGGACGACGACCTCACGCCACTCGCTGCCAACGTTCAGGAGGGTGTGTGTGTGGACAGCGTCAAGATGTGTGCCGGCACAGACGGTTGGATTGAGCCCGACTACACCGCCATAATGGGTTACGAAGCGGTCGAGACGTCGTGCGACGGCCTGGACAACGACTGCGATGGCACGGCGGACAATCTACTCTCGGCACCCGCGGCGGACATGACCGAGGGTGTCTGCGACGGCGCCCTTCAGGTTTGTGATGGGGACAAGGGGTGGGCAGCGCCCGACTACACGACCATACCGAGCTACGAAGTAAAAGAAGCGAGCTGCGATGGCGTCGACAACGACTGTGATGGAGCTGTGGATGAGGGGTTAACCCCGCCCTTCGCCAGCCTCAAAAAAGGAGTATGCAAAGGTAGTGTGAAGCTCTGCAACGGAGAAAGCGGATGGGAAGATCCCAACTTTTCGGGTCTGCCCAATTACGAGGCCGTTGAAGTCACCATCGACGGGCTGGACAACGACTGCGATGGGGATATCGACGAAAACTAAGAAACGCCTTGGGCGGATCGACAAAGCAACCCATCGGCCACCAGACCGTCGAGAACGCCGTCCGCTTCCAGGCCAGAAACGTCGTGCTTGCTCAAGCACTCCATGAGCACCGAACGCGACACCCCCACTGCTGCGGCCGACACAATGTCCCCCAATCCGGCAGAGAGAATTTCCGCACCCACACCGCTTTGCGAATCTTCCAAGAGGACGAACTCGCTCTCTTCGCCCACCAACTGAACCGGGGGAACCAAATATCGAGTGTCCAGTGCCACGGTCCGTGGATCGGCGTTCTGTGCCTGCATGCCCGTCAACACCGCTTGGAAATGGCCCAGGGCGCCGTTGGCCACCGTCACCAGACGTAGGTGGGGGGCCAGCACAAACTCAGCGTCCGGCGCTTCACCCGCGCCGCGCCGCAACGCCGCCATGCCCGTCTCGATTCGAGCGAACGAGCCTCGGTCTCCAGATTCATCCGTGGCCGCGCTTAACCACCCACCAAAGGTGAGCGCCAGACTGTGCCCGCCTTGAATACCCCCGTGAAACGCGTCGCTGGAGAAGAATGAGTCCAAGTCTACGCCACCGCGAAGCGCCAGCGCACCGCTCACAGAATACTCACTCAACAGGCCATGAAGAGAACGACCACGCACATGTGGATCGGTCGCATAGGCGCGTGGATCCAGTGCAGTCACCCAGCCGGCCTCCTCCGACGACACGGCCACACCCGCCAACGCCTCGACGGAATCCGCGTACACCGCCGAGCGGAACGCTGTATCGTAGAGCATGCGCACAATGACGCGCTGGAGTGGAATGTGACTCATGAGAGCGCCGAGTCCTTCAACACATCGGCGATGCGCCCAAAGCCGGCAATACAACGCTCCATTGGGTTGCGTTCACACTCGAAGACCACCGCCTTTAGATTGGAACAGCGGGGGGCCACATGCTCGAAGAGGGACCACGTGTCGGGGAGCACATCGGCCGTGTGTGTATCTTCCACAAACGAAAAGCCCTGGTGCGTTCGCGGTGTGCCGCCCGCGATGTGGATCTCCACCACCCGATCCAAGGGGAAACCGTCTAGCGCCGTCAGCGGATCGTGGCCCATCATGCGTTGGTAAATGGCGAGATGGGCGCAGTCCAAGAGTTGTCCCGTGTCGGCGCGCTCACAGACACGGGCATAATAATCCAGCAAATGAAGGGGCCCCACATACGCCGCACCTGGTGGATTCTCGGGAAACACTTCGTATCCGGTCTCCTCGCGCATCCGGACAACCCCCTCGGCCATGGCGTCCGCCGCGTCCTCGCTGAGAATGGGGGGCAAGAGCAGCATGTGCCCCCGATCGCGCCGGCCAAAATGCCACAAACCCGCATCCCCACACATCCAGGCCGGTTGAAGGCGCTCGGCGATGGCCCGGACCGTGGCCAACCACGGCGCATCAAAGTCGTCGGGCTCGTCCAGGTTGATGTCCAAGAAATGATAGGTGGTGGGCAAACCGCTGGCCGCCCACGCTTCGGCGTGACGGTCCAATCCTTTGACCGTCTCCACGCCCACCTCCAAGAACCCGGCGTAGTGCGGATAACCGTCCCGAAGATGCTGAACATCCAGAGCCGACTCGCTGTCTCCGGCGCCATACTCGGTCGACACGCCCATACCCAAAGAGGGAAGGGAGTGCACTCGCTCTAGGAAATCCGCCATGGCCTGGTTGTACCCCAAAAGAGCGTATGTGGCGATGGTGAAGCGCGCGTTATTCGGGGGCCGGCCCATACCTAGTCAAGACAGGGGGCTGATTGAGTCGGGGCAAACAAGAGGGATGTCCCTTGCCCATGTGGTGGCATATGGCGCTGTAGAGCGCCGAGTTCACCGTCTGAATGCGACGGCCGGGCGTGTGGTCCACCACCAAGACCCCATGCCCACCGCGCAAGACATCGGCCAATTCCCGTCCCAGCGCGTCCGCATCGGCCCACGTTTCCCGTGGATGAGCCAACGCGTCGTTCACATCGTACCAGCCCGGGTGCGCTTCCAGGACGGATGGATAGGACCTTCGGGTGGCCTTGGATCCCCATCGCTTCAGATAATACTCGCCAACAGCGCGGGTGTAATCGGTGAAGACGACCACGTCACCCTCCCCCGCCTTCTCATGGACTTGAGCGGCGAGGTCCCGCTCAAAAGAGTTGATGGGCATGTCCAATGTCGCCTTCCACGTCCATCCGGCCAATCCGAGCCACACCACAAGCGCCACCACACCCAAACGCCTGGGAAGAGACTGCGCGCCGGCGGCCATCAACAACGCCAACGCGGGGATGGCCAGAAGCTCGTAGCGACCGACCACGTAAATGGGTTTGATGAACGAGAGGCCCCAGGGCACCACCGTGGTCAAAACCAAGAGCAACCCTGCCAATACCACGGGCCTGCGATGGTCTTGATTTCGGATCCAACGCCAAGGCAATAGACCCGCAAGCACGAGCACGCTGATCCCTCGAACCACCGTGCCCAAGTCCAACGCCCCCAGCCCGCGCAAGTATTCCGGATACACACCGCCCACGCCCATGGCCTCTAGGGAGTGGAAGAGCGCCCAGGATGGCGGGGTTCCCTCCCACACGGCGGGGATCCAGGCGGTCACGCCCGAACCCGCTTGCTCCACCAAGATGGGCAGCCACGGCGAAAAGACCAGCACAGCGCCGATGCTGGCACCCAGAGCCCACACAAAGGAACGGCCGCGCAAGGTGGCGTCCGGTACGAGAAGCGCGGCAATCGGGGCCAGAGGAACGAGAAAGACCACAAAATTGTGGATGTACAAACCGAGGGTCAGCACCGCCGAGTAGGCGAGCCACCGACGCAGCGTGTTCTGAGCCAGCGCTTGGTGTAGTGTGCTCAAGGCCAACGCGGCAATGAGCGGACAAAACGCATACATTCGGCACTCACGACCGTAGTAGATCGCCAGTGGGCTGAGCGCGATCAACAGCCCGGCCACCAACGGAAGCCACTCTTTGTTCGGAAAGAGGTGACGGGCGGCGTACCACGTGGCCACCACCGACAACACACCGCCGGTGGCGGGCAAAGCCCGAAGCGCGATCTCCGAATCCCCAAAGATGGAGATCCAGCCCGTGAGGAGCCAGTAAAAGAGCGGCGGCGTGGAATCCACCGCCAGGGCTTCGATGACCCCGCCATATCCTTGCCATGCAAAAAGGATGGACGCGGCCTCGTCGAGCCACAGGGGATGATCCAGGCTGACAAAGCGCACCATAGACGCCACCACGACGAGCCCGATCACCTCCCACAGCGTCTTGTGTCTTGCCACGATGCGAGCTTCCCCAATTCCCTTCCGGAAGTCCAGTCTGCCCGACCAAAGGGCCGGAGGTTGAGTTGCAAGAACGCACTTCGCTTGGTAGCATAACTCCACTGCCTGTGGAGGCTACATGATTCAACGCTCTCTACTCACCTGTCTTATTTTATCGACGCTACTGCACGTGCATCCTGCTCTAGCCTGCGGTGGTTTTTTCACCCAAGACGTGGCTTCCACAGCCGCCATGAACGCCCAACAGGCGCTGATGGTTGTGCGCTCGGATCGAGTCGAACTCACCCTCCGCGTGGCGGCCGAAACCGTGGACTCCAACTTGGTCTGGGTAGTCCCCATACCGGCGGTTGACCAAGTCTCACTGGGCGATCCCGAAATCTTCGACGACCTCGACGAGCTCACCAGACCACAAATCACCATCATCGACCACAGCGGCGGTTCAGACGGCGGCTGTATGCCATGTCTTGCGAGTGTAGGAGGCGGTGACAAAGCCGGAGGCGCGCCCGGGAGCAACACCACCGTCCAACACCTGGGCGGCGGCAAGGTGGGCAACTACGAATACGACATCCTGGCGGGCACCAGCGCCGCCGACATGGTGACCTGGTTAGCGGACGCTGACTACGTGGTCCCAGAAGGCACGGCCGATGTGCTGCAACCCTACGCCGACAGCGGCATGCAGTTCTTGTGGGCCAAAATCAACACAGAATCCTTGGAGGACGACGCCCTAATCCTTGACCCTCTGCGGCTGGACATTCCCTACACCGGTCCTCCTGTGTTGACCTATCCCCTCACCCTGAGCGCCCTGTCGGCGAGTCCCATCACCTCGGTCCTGATTTACGTTCTGGCCAATGAACGCTTCCATGTCAGCAACTTCAGCAATATGGACCTCAGCGAGGTGGTCCCCGTGGTCAAAGCGCAGTGGGACAATGAAGGCGTCACCGATCTGGAGGCCGCTGTGGACACCCTCACCGCCGAGGCGGACGGACAACTGGCCATCACCGATTTCTCACAAGACGTTGGGGATTGGGACTGGTCACCGGTGTATGATTTGGTGGATGAACACGCGCATGTGCTGACACGGCTTTATTTGCGAGTGCCCAGCATCGCCCTCGGTGATTTGACACTCACGGGCAAGCCCGATGGAGAGCCCGTCTCGCAAAGGCACTATGCGTCGCGACAGCCGACGCCCCTCTACTTCGCGCACATGGGATTCTTCGTGCTCACGCTCGTGGGCTTTCGCGCGTTTATGCGTCGACGTTTCCGCGTGAACCCGGGTTCGGACGATTAGGAGCGCTCGGCGCGGACCGAAAAATCCACGCCAGAGCCGCCAACACCAAGACGAAGGGGAGACTCAGCGGACTGGAACCACCCTGCCCTGTCCGACACCCAGACGAGCTCGTTTTGCCAGAGACGGCGCCGGCATCTGCGCTGCTCACATCCGGCGCTTCCACGACATCCGGCTCGTCCTCCACGACGGGCGCATCGGAGGTGCACACCCCATCCACGCTGGTCGTGCCTTCGGGGCAACACCCCGCGTCGCTGCAACCGCGATCCCCGCACACTTCGACGGTCTCGCCCACGCCACCGCAAGCATCTTGAATGGCCAGAACCCCGTCTACACAGATCGTCTTCGTGGTGGGTGCGCAGCCACAATGATTCGCCACACCCCCGCCGCCGCAATTCTCGGGCAACTTGCAGCTCCCACAATTCAGTGATCCACCGCATCCATCAGCGACGCTTCCACAGTCCCATCCCTGCGATTCACAGGAGGTCGGCATACACCCACATCGATTCGCTGTCCCGCCGCCTCCGCAAGTCTCGGGCACAGTACAGGTGCCACAATGCAACGTTCCGCCACACTCATCGTCAATGACACCGCAATCCTGTTCTTGTGCCTCACAGGTCGTTGGCGTGCATCCGCATTGGTTGTCGACGCCCCCTCCCCCGCAACTCGAAGGGGCTGTACAGGTCCCACACTCCATCAAACCACCGCAACCGTCCGGTGCGCTGCCACAATCGAACCCAAGCGCGGAACAGCTGGTCATGCTCGCACACCCGCAGTGATTCGCTATTCCATTCCCACCACAAGTCGAAGGTGCGGTGCAGGTTCCGCAATCGATCGTCGCTCCACAACCGTCCGAGATACTGCCGCAATTGAAACCGAGCGCTTCACACGAGGTCGGTGTGCACCCGCACTGGTTGGACCCACCACCACCGCCACAGGTCTCGGGCGCCACGCAGGAGCCACAGTCGAGCGTCCCACCGCATCCGTTGGAAGCACTGCCGCACTCGAACCCAAGCGCTTGGCAACCGGTCGCCGTACACCCACATTGGTTCGCCGTCCCACCGTCGCCGCAGGACGCGGGGGCCGCACACGTCCCGCACGTCAGCGTCCCGCCACAACCATCGGAAGCGGTGCCACAATTAAAGCCCAAGGATTGGCAGGAGGCCGCCGTACACCCACATTGATTCGCCGTCCCACCGCCGCCGCAGCTCTCGGGCGCAACACACGTGCCGCAAGAGAGCGTCCCACCGCACCCATCCGCCATGGTGCCGCACTCCAATCCAAGCGTTTGGCAAGAAGTCGGCGTGCACCCGCATTGGTTCGCCGTCCCACCACCACCACAGGTTTCGGGTGCCGCACAGGTGCCACAATGCTGCGTGCCACCGCACCCATCGGGCACACTCCCGCAGTTCAATCCAAGGGTTTGGCAACTGGTCGCGAGTGTGCACCCGCACTGGTTGGCCATCCCACCACCGCCGCAGGTCGATGGCGCAACACAGGTGCCGCATTCGAGCGTCCCACCGCAACCATCCGAAATGCTGCCGCAGTTCAAACCCAACGCTTGGCAAGAGGTCTTCGTGCACCCACATTGATTGGCGGCCCCGCCACCACCGCAAGTTTCGGGGGCTACACACGTGCCGCAGTAGAGTGTCCCCCCGCATCCGTCGGGCAAGGTGCCGCACGTCATTCCGAGCGCTTGGCAGCTAACCGAAGAGGTACACCCGCATTGGTTGGCCGCGCCGCCACCGCCACAGGTCTTGGGCAAAATACAGCCACCACAATAGACCGTACCGCCGCAGAAATCGGTTGCAGTCCCACAGCCATAACCCGCATCTTGGCAGGTGACGGCCGTGCACCCACATTGGTTCGCCGTACCGCCGCCCCCACAAAATTCCGGGGCAGTGCAGCCGCAGTCGGTCGAACAGTTCGTACAGCTTTCGTTGCCATTGCAGCACCCATCACCACAAGCGGCGGCGCAATCTTGGACGCAAGAGCACGTCGTCTCGCCACCATTACACTGACCGTCCCCGCATTGACTCCCGCAATCCGCGAAGCAATTGGTGGTGGTCTCCTGGGGACCGCACGTCCCGTTGCCGCACGAATCGCAGTCCGGGCAAGACGATGCACACTCTTGTTGGGCGATCCCCGCGCAGATTGAGTTCCAAGATCCCTTATCGGAACAGCAAAAGGAATACTGAGCGCACACACAGCTTTCGCAAGTGGTTGCGGTCGTGTTGCACCCGGGCGAATCGTTGGCGGCGCAACAGTCGCCTATACAATAGCCACACCCTTCGGCGAGCAGCGCGCAGGTGGCCGTCCACTGCCACGAACAACAACTCGAGTCTTTCGCACACACGCACGCTTGGACAGCTGAATTCGTGCATCCCGGAGACGTATGACCGACACAGCAACTCTGAGTACCCAACACATCCGTGGGACAGTTGGCCATCGTCTCGAGGGGTTCTGCGCAGCCGTTGCCACACCCCGTGCCGTACTTCATTTCGCTCAGTGCGGCAGACAGATTGAGCCGCCCACCCGACACGGTTTGGTCCGTCAAATAGTAGTCGGAAATGGATGTGTTCACCGAATCCAAGAGTACGGATTTGATGTACTTCGAAGCCCCGGGCGGGTTCTTGACGGCATATTCTTGAAAACACGCCTTGGCGTTTGCGTGCATTAACGCGATGGCGGCCGCCACCTGGGGCGTCGCGGCCGATGTGCCGGAGAAGAATTCATACTGTGCGAACTGATTGTCCACCGTGGCAACGGCCGTGGTGAAGATGTCTTGGCCCGGAGCGGCAATATCAATGGCGTTCTTTCCATAACCAGACGCCACCTTGCCCTCCCGATCCACGTCGGTGACGGACACCAGGAACTCGGACGTACAACCCGAGGGAACATCGTACTCCGTATCGACATTCACCTTCTCGTTGCTGGTGGCCCCCACATACAAAATGCCCAGCGACCCCAACTCGTCCAAGAGGTCATTCCAGACCGTGTACAAGCTGCTCGAACAATCCGAATAGGAGGTCCCGAAGCTTCCGTTAACGACCACAATGTTCGCGCCCTGGGTACCGCCCGAGCTGTCCCACAATGTGCGTTGGGTGACCACGTAATCGATGGCCTTGATGGCGATTCCTGTGGACGTGCTGGTGTCGTCCCCCCACGCCACCAGGAGCATCTGGGCCGCCCAACTCACGCCTGCCACCCCTTTGTTGTTGTCTCCCACCGCACCGGCGACCCCAGCCACCTTCGTTCCGTGTCCAGTGCCGTTCGGAATCACACCGCTCTGGGCCCCCACATCCCAACCTCGCACATCGTCGGTGTACCCGTTGCCATCCTCATCCACCCCGTTGATCGTGTTGTCGATGGCGTTTTTCCAAATGTTGTCGTAGAGGTCGGGGTGAAAGGGTTCATACCCGCCATCAATGAAGGCGATTACCACCGAGCTCGAATCGGTTCCGTAGAGCCAGCCCAGCTCCGCGTTGACATCGATACCCGGGGTGTATCCGCAATCGCCACACGACGCGCAGGCGTCCCAACAACAGGTGAGCGGATACTTGTCACAGAGGTCGCAATAGCAACCCGCGCTGGCCGCACAACCCCCGCCACAGGTCCCCTCCGACTTGCTCTTGACCACATTGTCCCCGGTGTTCTCCAGATGCCACTGCCGAAAGTACTCGGTATCGTTGGGTGCCTTGCGCACCTGGAGCCAGTGATTGGGCTGGGCATAGACCACGAAGGGGCTGGTTTGGATCTCTTGGATCGCGTCCAGAACCTCAACCGACGACAAGATCCGAACAAGGTAGAGGTTCAACGACTTCATCAGACGTTCCTCGACCCTGTATCGGTCCGAGGACAACAGCCGAGTGGCCTGGACCTCGGTGACGTCGGATGTGAATCGAACGATGACTTCGTTGGCTACGTAAGCCGTACTTGAGTGCTGAAGTGTCGCGAGGGTTACCCCCGCACCTTCCGTGGCAAGGACGTCGCTCTTCGATGGCAGTTGCGATCCATCGCTACAGGCCACAAACCCTGTGATGATCAGTACCCAGACGCCCCTAGAAGCCCGCATCCAACGCTCCTTGTCAGGCCACCAAACAATGACCCTTATCTCAACCTGGTCCCGGTTCTTTCATCATACGCGCCCCATTGAACGCATCGCAACCGATCGAGAGTGTGCTGCCTAACAGGTTGTGGGTATTAACTCGCGCTGAACGTGGGGGACGCAAACGCCAGGCGTTCCTTCATGACCGCGATGGCTTCGTCGTTTTGGTCGATCAGCACCGCGTCGCGGCCGGCTCGGACCGCCGCTTCCCCGAAGGTGCCGCTGCCGGCAAAGAAGTCGAGCAAACGATCCCCTGGATTCGAGTGGACCTGCACGATTCGGTTGAGAAGCCCCAACGGTTTCTGAGTGGGATAGCCCGTGCGCTCTCGCCCGTTGGTGGGCACGATCGTATGCCACCACACGTCCGTGGGCGTCTTGCCACGAGCCGCCTTTTCCGGGCCCACGAGCCCGGGGGCCATGTAGGGGATTCGATCCATGGCGTCATAATTGAAAGTGTAGTGTTTGGGATCCTTCACGTACCACAGGATGGTGTCGTGTTTGGCTGACCACCGTTTCTTGGTGCGTGCGCCGTAATCATAGGCCCATACGATCTCGTTCATGAACGAGTCTCGGCCAAAAATGCCGTCCAACATCACCTTGACGTAATGGACTTCGCGGTAGTCCAAATGCAGAAAAAAGGAGCCTTGGTCTACCAGCACGCGATGTGCCTGTTTCAATCGGGGCTCCAAGAATCCAAGAAAGTCGTCAAACGTGTCGTCATAGGACCGCTGTTCTCCAGCGACAGTCCGATAGCGCTGGCCCTGAAAGCCCACTCGATCCCCTTGGTCATCGCGAACCGTTTGGAGCGAGGTCAACGCTTGCTGCTTGCCCGTATTGAAGGGTGGATCCACATAGATGAGGTCGAATGAAGCGTTCTCAAAGCGCTCCAAAAGCGCGAGGTTGTCCCCCTGCGAAATAGTCAACGCTCCGAGACGATCGTGGGGTTTGGCTTCGGCCATCGTAAACGGACCTTACCGCAGGATAGGAACCCGACGCAATGGACTCGAAGCATCGGTGCGTTTCGTGCTAAAGTCGGACCATTAAATATCCGATCTTGTGTATATAGAGTCCCCAACGTGGTTAAGGAGTGTCTGTGCGACGACTAATGGTCCTGTCCAGTGTCCTCATCGTCATGTTGGCCATCTCTTCATGTACAGAGCAAACAGAGTGCCCTCTTGGGCTGCCCGACGCCGGCCCCGTCGATGTACCGGACACCGAGGTTCCCCCCTCGGATGGAGCCGACGTCGGTGAAAGCACACCACCTCCCGAAGACATCCCCGAAGCCGATGCGACGGTAGAGCCCATGCCTGGGCAGTCCGGTGGCTATGTCCCCGGCGGCATGATGGCCCGCTATTTCGCTGGCGCGGCGCCCAACGCAGACGATCTGCCCGAGGCGAACTTTTTGTGGAGACTGGAACCCGAACTCAGCCTCACAAAAACCCAAGGAGACTTTGCCACCCTCAACGAGGGAAAGCTCTTCACCGTCCACTTGGAAGGGGGACTCTACGTGGAAGAGACCGGCACCTACACGATGATGGTGACCGTGTCGGACAGCGTACGCATCCAACTCCACGGCACCACTGTGCTCGAGATGTGGAAGGCCGGTGAACAGTTGACCATGAAGACCACACTGGTCTTGGAAGCCGGCTGGCATCCCTTGGACATCGTGTACGCTCGCGATCCATACCGAGCCCATCTGCAGGTCTGGTTTGCCCCCGAGGGCGAGCTGGTTCAGCCCTTGAATTCCAGCGCGTTGGGCTACTCCGACACACTGCCCACAGACGCCCCGGACCTCACCGCAGACGGCTCCATCGGCACCACACACTTCTACTATGTACCCATTGCTGTGCAGGCAAGCGTGCCCGTAAAGGTCACCGGCGTCATCGACAAGGCGGGCGCGGTGACCACCCACGAGGAAACCCTCTACACCAGCATCCATGACTTTCACTTGCCCCTCTCGCCGGGCGCGACAACCACCGTCACCCTCTTCGTGGAAGATCCGTGGGGACGCTCAATAACGCTCACCACCGAGACCGTTGAGACGGAAGCCATCCCCAACTACACGCCGGGCGGGCTCCTGGGCACGTATTACGACGGCATCGCGTTTGACACGGAGACCGGCCAACGGGTGGATGGCCCGCTCAACATCCCTTATCAATACTCCTTGGGGGTCAGCAGTGACATGGGTATGCCCATCGGCATCGACTATTTCAGTGCGCGTTGGGAAGGGGGGCTCTTGATTCCCACGGCGGGGACGTACACCCTGTATTTTGGCACCGACGACGGGCAACGCCTGTGGGTCGACGGTGAGCTGGTTGCCGAGATGTGGGCGAATCACGCCCCGGCGTACGTGGCGGCCACACTGCACCTGGCGGAAGGGTGGCACCCCATCGCTGCGGAGATGTTTGAGAACATTGGCGGAGCCCAGGCGGTACTGGAATGGGAAGGCCCCGACACGGTGCGTCAGCTCATCCCCGCCGCTTTCCTCGGATACATCGCCCCGGTCGACAACGGCGTGGCGCCCACCGTGACGCCCAACAAGCTCTCGATTGGGCCCGAAAAGGACACAGTGACCCTGTATTGGAACACCGACAAGCTGTCCACCGCCCAGCTGACGTGGTCGACGAGCGAAGGCGAACAAACGACCTCGACGACAACCGTGTCGACGGTGGGCAGGGCCACCCTGGCTCTGTTACCGCCCGGAATTACACCCGTGGCCATCACGGCCACCGACACCGCCGGGCTGTCCTCAACATCCACGGTCATGAACGCAGAAGTGACCGCTCCGCCCGCCGACGCGACGTTTGTGGAACAATTTGATGGCGAGGAGCTTGAGCCGACCTGGACGGTGGTCACCCAAGGCGAGACCGATCCCAGCGCCAACTGGGTTCTCGACGCTGGTGATGTGGTCGAAAACGGCAACGCCCACGGCAACGGCGCATTGGGTTACGACACCCTGGGCACCTATCTATGGGCACCCGACGTCGTCTTCGGCCAAGGAAAGTTCATGGCCCACATCTACTCCGGAGACAACGATGGGTTTGGGCTCATGTGGGGCATTCAAAACGAAGAGACCTACTACCGCTTCACCGTGCGACACGAAGGGTCGTTCGCCCAGTTGGTTCGCGTAGACAACGGCGTCTTCACCCTCCTCTACGAAGATCCTGATTACATGCCCCCACTCAACGCGTGGTACTTCATCGAAGTGCATCGAAGCGGCCACGAACACGCCATTGTGGTGGACGGTCAGATCATCATGATGGTCAACGATCCCAGCTTTTGGAGTGGTTCCATCGCCATTTATTCGTGGGGCATGACCAACTACCGAACGGATTTTGTCGCCATCACGCCCTAGTTCGTCGTCCTTTTAGGCCCCAAAGTTACGCATCGGTCCACCCCAAGACGCCGCTCTCGTGAAGTGATTCCTAAGAAAGTTCGACGAAAATGAGTCGCCTCCACAATTTCGGATCCGCGATCGCCGAGTTCGTCCGATACAGTCACCATCGGTACCGACGGTTCTGTGACCTTTCCGGAGCTCCCCGGAACAGACTACGGCCCCATCGGAGCCGGCACCCATGTCATCGGCCTGGGCGCCGAAATACCCCTCCCCTAAGAATCTAACAAGCCCGCAGTCTATCGGACGGCGGGCTTTTGTCCCTTCCCAAACAATCGTTGCCCATCCCCGCCCCCTATGGCACAGTGCGCCCGAAACACTCGGCGCGGGGGAACAGACATGGCACGCATGGCGAGAGAATTGAGCATTTGCACAATGGTGATGGGACTGATTTGTAGTTGTGGAGACAACGGCAACAATTCGGTGACCGACACCGCCACAACCGACACGGGCCCATCGATCGACTCAGTGACGCCCGAAGACGCGCCCACAACAGCCGACACGCCCACAGCACCCGACACACCCACAACCGGCGAATGCACCAACGACGCCGACTGCGACGACGGCATCGAGTGCACCAGCGATGTGTGCAAGAGCGACGGCACGTGTCTCAACGGTCTGGCGGACGACGTCTGTCAAATCGACGGCGTGTGCATGGCGTCCGGAACGGTCAACCCCGTCAACGAGTGTGAAGTGTGTGATGCCACCAATTTCACCGATCAGTGGACACCCCGGCCAGCCATTCTCTGCAACGACGGCGATCCATGCACCATCGAGAGCCATTGTAACAAGGGGGTCTGTGTCGGTGAGACCATGAAATCCTGTTGCGGCAACGGCGAAGTAGAAGCAGGAGAGACCTGTGATGGCGATTGCCCCACCGAATGCATCCCCAACGGCCCCTGTAAGGCCGTGTATGAGGTGATGGGATCCCCAGAGACCTGTGATGTGGTCTGTAAAATCGGCCCCATCATGGAGTGCAAATCAGACGACGGATGCTGTCCAAAAGGCTGCGCAAACGCCACAGACAACGATTGCGTAGCGTCCTACGGCAACAAAGCCCTGGATCCGGGTGAGCTCTGCGACGGCGATTGCCCCACGGCATGCTTCAACTCGAATGCTTGTGCGGAGGTAAAGCTGGAAGGCGACCCGTCCACCTGCGACTCCCAATGCGTGAAGACCGACGTCAGCGCGTGCATCTCCGGTGACGGCTGCTGCCCGGTGGGATGCAACGCCACATCGGATGCGGACTGTGCAGCGCATCCCTGTGAATTGGAAATCGACATTCAGTGCAACAACAGCCAGGCGTATCCCGCCACATACCAAATCACTGCGTTGGATCCAGAGCAACCGGATGGAATGACGCCCAATGGGTATCTCTTCTGGAAATTTGGCGATGAAACCATCGGATTCGACGATACGAATTGCCCGGCCGGGTACCAGTGCAAGAAAAACCAGTGTGTTGCTCTCGTGAGCTGTGATCCTCCCTGTTCTTCCGAGGAGAGCTGTGAGCAGGGCCAGTGCATGCCTGTCGGGCCCCCTCCTGCGCCCAAATCGTGTGTCAACAATGCCGACTGCGATCCGAAGGAGTATTGCGATCAGATGGTGTGCACCGCCAAGAAGCCGACCGGCACCGTATGTGAAGAAAGCAACGAATGCCTCACGGACAAATGCAAAGACATGGGCCAGACCGATGGGACTGGCAATGCCTTGAAAGAGTGCGTCTGCAAAACCGATTACCTGATCAATTTCTGTCTGAAGAAAACCAATACATTTTCTCTTAAGCAGAAAACCGGTTGCGTGGTGGCCACCTTCGAGATCGGTACCTGCTCCCCGCTCAGCTACCCCAAAACCTGCCAGGCCAAGCAGTGCTACAGCTGCCCGTAAGCTGACACCAACGACAGTTTTCAGTCTGGCTTAGCCCGTGAAGATCGGCAGCAGCCCCTCTTTGAGAGGGTAGTGAGCCGCCAGGATATCGTTGTCGATACCCGCCAACGCTCGCAAGGCCGTGTTGATGTGGCCCGGCGTGATCCGAATGCCATTTTCATCCAAGGCCAAGGTCTCTGGATTAACGGTCAAGGGTTTGTGAGAGGCGGTCGAGGCACCCACCACGCGATTGCCCACAATGCCCGGACCCATGGCCATGAAGCTACTCACCGACCAATGGTCCTTGCCGTTGCCATCGTTGTAGCCCGGTGTCCGACCAAAGTCGGACCCGATTAGGACGATCACCTTGCCGGCCACACCCTGCAAGATGGCCTCTTCCATCAAGAAGTCCACGCCTTCCAAGAGCATTGTGAGACGCGCAAACTGGTTGGTGTCGTGGTTCGAGTGCGTATCAAAGCCTCCCAAAGTGAGGTTGGCGCTCACCGCCAGACCGGCCTTGTATGCGGCCATGGCCAACTGAGCCTGCTTCTTGAGTGGGTTGCCCGAGTTGTCCAGGGTGGCCGGGAGAAATTCTTGGAGCAACTTGAGCTCGTTGGAGCCCTGCCGCACGGTCCACAACATGTTCATGGCCTGCTGATATCGGGGCAAGGTGGTCTTGGCCATGCGATCCGTCAAGCGCTTGTCACGCAACGCCCGAATCCGCGCCTCGGTCGCTTCCGTGTGAAAGCGATCTTCTTTGTTGGGATCGATCAAGTGCGGTTTGGCCAAACGAGACAAAGCTGCGGTGTTACCAACTCGGGTGGGTGACACCAGCCCGGCGCTGTAGTCGTATCCACCATTGGTCAAATAGGACATGGGCTTCTCCGGCGCGTGCACACCGGCCACCAGCGCTGCAAAGGAAGGATATCCTTCCATGAGCGTGCCACTCCACGCGTTTCGCGTACCTCCGTCGTGGCTGTTGGTGGCCATGTCTACCCCGTTGATCACCACCAACTCCTTGTAATACTTCTCGAAGAACGCGGGGGCACCGGCAACCGGAGCGTAGATGTGGTTGCCCATCTGCTTGATGTCATCCACGTAGTACATGTTGACCGGATTCTCTTGTTCGTCGTTGATCCGACCTTTGGGATCACAAAAGCTGGTGGGGTCCCAACCGCCGCTCGCATGCACGGTGACGTAAAATGGGCTGTCCAACGCAGGCAACGAGTCGTCCGCCAACACTTTACGTGACAGTGAAAAGGGCGCCGCAACGGAGAGGCCGCTGAGGGCGGCAAGCTGTAAAAAGTTTCGTCGTTTCATGGTCATTCTCCGCTACTGATACAGGACGTCAAAGTCAGACAGGAAATAACTCATGACCGCCATCCACGAGCGGATCACATAGTTGGTGTCGTAGATCACCTGCACTTCTTTCGGTAGTGCCGCTCCCGTCCAATACTCGGTCGATGCACGGCACATGTTGGGTAACGCCGTGAGCACCTCGCCGCTATCCAGCGCGGCAATGCCTTCTTTCCAGGTGTCATAAAAAAGCTGGTAGACCGCTTCCAAATCAGGGTGACTGGGCGACAGCCGTTCGCCAAGAATGCGCCAGTGCAGATAGCGGATGTTCTCCTTAATCGCATGGATGGCCTGGGGAATGGGGAAGCCATTGTCGTCTTCCGGCACAAACGTCTTCTCCACATAGGGGAAAAGCTGCCGTTCGGAAGGAGCCAGGGTCATGTCTCGTCCCGTCACCCGACAAGCCACCTCGTTGGCCATTCGCTCGCCCACGCTGGCCATGATGCCGTTGGGGCTGGTCAAGCGTTTGATGATATTGTCGGAGTCGATGCCGCCAAAGAAGACCAGGTACTCGGCCTTATTGAGCAGATAATCAATACTGGTGCTGTTGTTTCGCCACGGGAAGCCGGTCAGCGCTTCGATCCGACGCTCTAGCTGCTCAGGCGTCGACAGACGGGCCGCTCCAAGCCCCGCCAATTCGACCCATCGTTCTTCGGACAAGGTCACATTCTCATCCACGGACCGGGCTCGGAAATAAGCGCCAAGGAGGAGCTCTTTCACGATGGTCCGGAGGTTGTAGTTGCTGTCTACAAAGTCCTCGCCGATACGAATCAATACCTTTTGCTGGGCCTCGTACGCCGTCAACTTGGCCTGATACACCACTGCCGTCGTGTCGTCTCCCTCTGCCTCTACCTCTGCCTCGTTCGGAGGCAAGAGCGGCATGGCCCCCATCAGCCCCGAATACACGCTGCGCACCGTGGCTGTCACAAAGCGGCTGTCTCCCACCAAACGTTCAGCCAACCACCGCACGGCGTGGCCGGTTTCGGTCATGGGCAAGGTCTCATCACCGTATCCGGGAGGCCGCATGTCGGGGAACCATCCACCCTCTGGTGGCAAATATCGACCGGCGGCGTTCCAGTTTTGGAAGGTGCCCGCCAAGGGATCGATCACCTCGTGGCAGACGGCGCAGTCTTTGTTAAACATAGTAGGATTGTGGTCGACGATCGACGTGGGGTCGATGGGCCGCTCGGCCAGTTTGAGCACGTCCGTGGCCAAGAAGAGATCCCAGATCACCCGGGCTCGATGCCGATTCCGGTTGGTCGCGGTAGTGGTAAATCGATTCAGAACCATCATGGAGGTCAGCACCCCGGAATGGGGAATCCCGGGAAGTTGAACTTCCTGGAATTCGGATGGATCCAGGGGGTTGTTGAAGGTCACTGCGTCCGCCACATCATAACTGTGCGCCGAATAAGGATTCACCATGGTGTAATCCGCCGTGAGCACCTCGGTAAATGGACGATCGTTGCGCACCACGTGGACGATCAACTCCAGCGGCTCCCGAGCCACCGCGAAGTTCGTGTATTTCTTGCCCAACGCGCGGAAGTAGGGGTCAACCGGGTACTCCATGTCGTCGTACCAACGGCGATTGGGATAATCCGCGGTGTTCATTAATCCGGTGGACGACCCGCCCGGCATGTATTTGTCCGTCAGCAGGCGATCGTTGAAGCTCTCACGGAGCCACTGGTAAAATCCCTCTTCCTGCAAGAGACCATCCATGAGCTGCGACAGCGCTGGCTCACCGCCCACTTCCAAGAACGCCTCTTCGTCCACTGTTGGATGACGTCCCGACAAGAGCATGGTCGCCTTTCGATACGTCTCCAACGCGTTGGTCATCACCACGTTCTCGAAAAATGCGTCGTCCTCGCCCACCGGTTCAGCACATTCGACAGGATTCGCAACCTGCGGGATGAATTCTTCGAGGATGCCGTATTCCTCACTGTCGATTTGAATGACTTCGCCGCCCTTGTGGCTGATCTGCAGGGTGGGCTTCAAGAGCAAGAGTGATGTCCCTTGGAACTCAAATCCCGCGATGTTGGAGGCCGTCCAATAATTGTGGTCCATGTACCCGGTAATGGACGATGTCTGAAGCACGAGATTCGTTTCGCTGGCCACCCCTTGGTTGTTGTGACAGCCGATACACTTTTGGCCGAGCACCTGTCCCCACACGTATTGTTTGAAATAGCTCTTGGTGGACACACACTCTTCGACGGGTGGAGGGGTCTGAATCGTGTCGGTTTGGTGGCCGGCATCCGCCAGCGGCGGCGGTTGTGTGGTTGTGTCGGTGTTGGGATTGGGGCCCGGCTCCGACGAGTTGGGATCCGACGCACACGATGACAAACTCAAACAGAGCACCACAAGACCGGCTAGAACGCCACCCAAGCGGACAGTATGCGAACAAAGGTTGCGCATTACATTCCTCCAAGAAACGGATTTTTGGACCCACCAACACACATTGAATGCCTAGTAGTGTACACCAAAAGGCACAAAACGGAACGGGGTATTTCCCCTTCAAACCAGTACGCTCACGTCACCTACCACCCTCCACACGAGTTGTTGATGAATGACCATCGAGTAAGTGTTATGAGGGTGTCCCGTCCCACCTTATCGGCAGGAAGGGACAAAAACATGATCCTAAACACAAAATTCGCCCACCGGATCGCCTGGATCAGCGCCATCGTGCTGCTCGTACTCCACCTCGATTTCTGGCGAGTGCAACGTCCCGTACTCTACTGGGGATGGCTTCCTGAAGAACTCTTGTACCGTATGATGTGGTTGGGGTTGGCCTGGGTGTTCTTGCTCTTTTTCTGCCGATTCATCTGGCGGGAGGACAATACATGAGCCCGCTGATGGTCGTCACCGTCGCTTTTGGTCTCTACATCCTGGTGGTTCTCACAGTGGGACTGCTCGCCAGCCGACAATCGAGTAAATCGCCGGATGAATACTTCTTGGCAGGCCGCACGCTGGGACCTTTTGTACTCTTCATGGCGTTGTTTGGGACCAACTGCACGCCCTTCGTGCTCATCGGCATCCCCGGGAAAGCCTACCATCATGGGATCGGTCTTTTTGGGCTGAACGCCCCCATCATCGCCCTGGGGATCCCCTTGACCTTCTGGGCCATCGGCGCACCGGCCCGACGCATGGGACAGCGTTTGGGGGCTCTGACACCCGCCGAACTCTTCGCCAAGCGCTTTCAATCCCGCGGTCTCGGCCTGCTTCTCTTCGGAGCGTTCACCCTCTACACCTTGCCCTACATGGTCAGCGGTGTGATCGGTGCATCGCTCACGCTGACCAGCGCCAGCCAGGGTGCCATTCCGTCCTGGGCGGGGGGTCTTTTGGTGTTGGCCGTCGCACTCATCTACACCGCTTTGGGCGGCATGCGAGCCACCGCGTGGACCAACGTCATCCAGGGACTGATCTTCATGGCCTTTATGGTCGCGGCTTTTTTCTTCATGTCGGGCTCGATGGGCGGCCTGGAGGCCGCCACTGCCGCGGTCGCAGAAAAGGTCCCCCAGCACCTGACGCTTCCATCCGATGGACTCTTTACGCCACAAGCCTGGACATCGTGGGGCTTGGCCATCTCTCTGTGCGTCATCAGCTTCCCCCACATGTTTGTTCGACTGATGTCCGCCAAGGACGATCGGGCCATCCAGAGTTCCTGCAAGCTCTATCCCCCGGCCTTGATCGCGCTCTGGCTTCCGGCGGTGTTCATCGGTGTGTGGGGCGCCGCCAAGTTCGCCGGACTGGAAGGAAAAGAGTCGGACAAGATCTTCTGGCTCATGGCCAACGGACACCTCCCTCCTTGGCTCGCCTCGATGGCATTCTTGGCGGTGTTGGCAGCCGTCATGTCCACGCTGGACGCGCAAATCCTCACCCTCAGCTCCATGCTGGTTCGTGACGCCATGGATCCCTACTTGGCCGCCGACCGACAACGAAACGATGTGCTCGCAGGGCGTCTCTTCGGTGTTGGCATCGCCGTATTGGTCTACATTCTCAGCATGACCATGAGCCAATCGGTCTTCGACATCGCCAAGATCGCTTTTTTTGGCTACGTCACCTTGGTACCCACCCTCTTTTTTGGGGTGCGTTGGCAACGCTTCACCCTGAAAGGAGCCGTCGCCTCCGTCCTCTCGGCCAACGCCGTGCTCTGGCTGGGCATGGCGGGCTGGTTGCCGATGTTCGGCTTTTTGCCCGTATTTTGGGCCTTGGTGGTGGGCATCATTACCGCCCTGGCGGTCAGCTGGGCGGACAGCCCGCCCAACGCTCAAGACATGGAACGCGTGTTTGGCGCCGCCCCCATGGCGGCTGAATAGCCCCTCAAGCCGCCGGGTCCGAAACCGGCGCTTTCTTTATCGGGTGGGCGAACCCATGCCATACTAACGCCGGCCGAACGTGAACATACTGGAGTAAGAACGATGGCTTTTTGGAAACAACAGACCCGTGTGGAACCCCTAATCGATGCTTACTTTGACCGATGCGATTCCTGCTTTGAATTGCTCGGTAAAGCCATGGACGAGTATTTTGGCAATGGTCTCGGCGAAGCCTTCTCGAAGTTCGTGGCCCAAATTCACCAGGTGGAGTCCAAAGCCGATGACGAACGCCGTGAGATCGAACATTTGCTCTACGGAAAAGCGCTCTTGCCCGAAAGCCGAGGCGACATCCTGGGCCTGCTGGAAACCTACGACCGCCTGCCCAACATCGCCGAGACCATCGTTTTTGTGATTCACACTCAGCAATTGCGGGTCCCCGAATCGTTCCGCCAGGCGTACCACGACCTCGTGAACGTCAACCTGGAGACCTATCAGTTGGTCCGCAAAGCCGTGACGGTCCTGTTGACCAACCCCAAAGCCACGCTTCATACCACCAAGGAGGTGGACCAGGGGGAGAGCCGTTCGGATCAGATGGAACGAAAGCTCATCACCCAACTGTTTCAGAGCGATCTGGAGACGGGCATGAAGATCTTGCTCAAAGAACTCATCCTGCTCATCGGTGAGGTCTCAGACCGTGCGGAACGGGTGGCAGACCGCATCAGCCTCATCGCCATCAAGAGACAAATCTAACGATGTGGCAGGCCATCTCAGGAGTGTTTCTCGGCTGGTCGCTGGGGTCCAACGACGCCGCCAACGTGTTCGGTACCGCGGTGGCGTCCCGAATGGTCCGGTTCTGGACCGCCGCACTTCTGTGTTCGGTGTTCGTCATCCTGGGCGCAATGCTGGAAGGCCAGGAGGGCATCGCCACCTACAACAAGATGACCAGCGTCGGCCCCAACTTGGCTTTTGTGGTCGGATTGGCGGCCGCCATCAGTGTGACGCTGATGAGCTATTTGAAGTTGCCCGTGTCGACTTCACAGGCCGTGGTGGGTGCGTTGGTCCTGGCCGGGATCATGAACGATTCGCTGGACACCTCGTCGCTCACCAAAGTGGTGCTCTGCTGGGTGGGCACGCCCATCGGCGCCGCGATCATTAGCATCGTACTCTACTATGCCGTGGGCAAACTCCTCAACGCCTTGCACCTCACGCTCTTCCAATACGATCGCTGGTTGCGCATTGGGTTGGTGGTGGCTGGCTCCTACGGCGCCTACGCTCTGGGCGCCAACAACGTGGCCAATGTAACGGGCGCCTTTGTGGGGCCCGACATGCTCACACCCATGGAAGGCTGCGCCCTGGGCTCGGTTGCCATCGCCCTGGGGGTGATGACCTACAGTCGCAACGTCATGATGACCGTGGGCAAAGACCTGGTTCGCTTGGACGCGTTTACTGCCCTCATCGCCATCTTGGGCGAGGCCATCACCGTCCACATCTACGCCATAGTGGGCGTGCCGGTCTCAACCAGCCAAGCCATCATCGGAGCCATCCTGGGCATCGGACTCCTCAAAGGGGTGCAGACCATCAACCAACGCACGCTGGTTAAGATTGTCTTCGGCTGGCTGGGCACTCCGGCCATCGCTGCCGGCGTCGCCTATTTGATTTACGTTGGTATGGACGTTTTTGGGTTCCTCTAAGTCATCCTTGTTTTGAAACGTGCGGTCCTGCTACCCTGCTGCCCATGCAACACGCTCGCTTTATTGTCATTCTTGGTGCGCTCTGCCTGGGAGCATGTGGAGGTTCTGACGATGGGACGACCACACCGCCGGTTGATCCCGCCAACTCCTTCCTCTTCACCACCGCAGAGTTCTCGTTAGAGGCCGGCGAAGAGAAGTTTCTCTGTCACGCCATTACACTGGAAGAAGATCTGGTCATCGATCGCTTCTCCTTTCCGGGCGCCCCGCACGTCCACCACTTGATCTTATCGGAGACCATCTCCCCCGAACCGGACGGCCTCACCGAATGCGACGTGCTCTTTCGCCCAACGTGGTTGCCCTTGTTCGTCGCCGGCACCGGCAAAAGCACCATCGATGCCCCGGAAGGCTCCGGATACCACATCGTCGCCGGGACCCAACTCGTCTTGCAACTCCATCTCCTCAACGTGCAACCCACTCCTGTGACCGACACTGTCACCGTCGACATGCGCGAGACGGAAGAGTTGGAATTGGATTCCATCGGCATCAAGGTCTTCGGCAATTTGGCCATCGCGCTGCCCCCCAACAGCCCCTCTGAGGTGGTCGGCTCTTGTACGCTGAAAGAGGACTGGGAGGTCTTCGCCGTCTTCCCCCACATGCACTACATGGGCACCTCCATGGTGGTCGAATCCGGACCCACCGAAGACAGCCTGGAAGAAGTATTCCGCCGCGACCCTTATGATTTTGACGACCAACGTCTGGATGCCCAGCCCATCTGGCTCCCGAAAGGACATCACGTTCGCGTGACGTGCCAGTTCGACAACACTACCGACGACGTGATCACCTTTGGGGAGAGCACCGGCGATGAGATGTGTTTCTTTCTGGTGTACGGCGCCGGGGTAGAGACGGACCTGGGAGGCTGTCTGGGCGGTGGCGGCAGCGGGAGTAGCTTCTTGCCCGCCGGCTGCGGCGACGAGCCCCCCAACAATCTGGGCCTCGGTGCGGCTTGTAGCCCAAAGGGCGACGAGTGCAACGATGGTCTGAGTTGCTCGGCGGACCTGATTCAGAGCGGCGACGACGGTGTCTGCCTGTCGCTGGGCCAGTGCGAAACCGCGACCGATTGCGGAGACGGCGAGGCCATGTGTTGCTCGCTCGAGTTCGGGGACAGCCCCTTCAAACTGTGCCTGGCCAAGGGCTGTGGCATCCCGGGCTGCAACTTTTTGTAATGCACCGGTTTCGACATCCCGAACAACAATCCCTATACTCAACGCGGCTCACAACCCTGGAGAACCACATGAACGCATGGATGAAGTCCACCCGCTGGCTGGCCCTGGCCGCCACTCTCTGCCTATTCACGGCCTGCGAAGGCGAGACCGATCCACCCACGGATCCCGCGGACACCAATCCACCGCCCACAGACACCGTCACGCCGGATACGACAGAGCCGTTCTGCGGCAATGGCTTGTGCGATCCAGACGAAACCTCCACGAGCTGCCCCGAAGACTGCGTCGACCCGCCCTCGGAGTGCGACATCAATGTGGATTGCGACGGACCTGTTCCGGATTGCGCGGCTCCGCTCATCCCGGTGAACAAGGCCGGCTGCTGGGGGTGCGGACACCCGGACACCTGCACCTGCTCGGACGGACAGCCAACCCTGTGCGACATGGTGGAACCCGTATGTGACGAAGGCTGGGAGATGGCCACGGTTGGTGGTTGTTTCGAGTGCGTGAATCCCACCACCTGCGCCCCGAAAAACGTGCAACCGCCGCCCCCCAATGAGTGCATGGAAGGGGCCAACTGCCTGATGGCGCCGCCCTTCTGTGAAGAACCTCTCATTCCCGTCGCCTTCGAAGACTGCTTTGGATGCGGATATCCGACGACCTGCTCGTGCGACGATGGCATTGAACTGTCGTGCAAGGCCATGGAGCCAAATTGCGAAAAAGGCACAACCATGGCCATCCAAGACGGATGTTATGCCTGCGTGGATCCCATGACCTGCAAGACGATAGACATCCCGCCGCCGCCCCCGGAACCGGCCGACACGTGCAAAGCCGATGCCGATTGCACCTTCACCAAGTTTGAGAGCCTGGTCACCAACACCGACGAGTGTTTCTGCGCCATGTGCCCAAACTGGCCAGTGAACAAACCGACCCATGCCGCTCGAGCAGCGGCATGGGAACAGCACTGCAATCAGTGGTCTATGGACAAGCCCTGCCCCATGCCCAGCTGCGCCGACCCCGGCCCCATCGCCTGCGAAAACAGCCAATGCGTGGCAGCTTCGGACCCACCACCGTCTCAATGCGACACCAACGTCTTCTGCGACGGACCTGTTCCGGATTGCAAAGCACCCCTGATTCCGGTGAATAAAGACGGCTGTTGGGGATGCGGCCACCCGGACACCTGCACTTGTTCAGACGGTCCCGCAAGCTGCTTGATGATCCCCCCCGTTTGCGCGGAAGGCATGGAGTTGGCCACCATCGATGGATGCTATCAGTGCGTGAATCCCATCACATGCGAACCCCAAGAGACGCCTCCACCCACGCCCAACGAATGCGCCGAAAACGTCCTCTGCAAATCGATGCCGCCGGAGTGCAAGGCCCCCCTGATTCCGGTGGAATACAAGAGTTGCTGGGGATGCGGATATCCGGAAACGTGTTCCTGCGACGATGGGGACCCACTCGTGTGCAAGATGGCAAAGCCAGCCTGTACCCAAGACACCGTCCTAACCATCCAAAACGGCTGCTACAAGTGCGTCGACCCCATGACCTGCAAAGAGACCACGTCACCACCGACAGACGAATGCCAGCTCGCCTCGGAGTGCACCATCACCAAGTATGAAATGCTGGTCACCCAAGTGAGCGAGTGTTTCTGCCCCATGTGTCCGTGGTGGCCGGTGACCCAGTACGAAAACATCGCCCGGAAAAACGCATGGAATACGATCTGCACCGCCTGGGAACAACAGAACCCGTGCCCCATGCCCAAATGCCCTGATCCCGGGACACCTGCGTGCGACCAAGGGAGCTGCATCAAGATCCCACCACCACCACCGCCGCCGGGACCCTGAGTTCCACAGACCCCCTCGACAGCCACAGATCACTTCCTTACAATGGTGAGGTCGCATCAATCGGCTGGAAGGCTGTCTCATGAATCGCCTCGTTTCCATTACCCTGCATACCGCCCTAGTCATCACTCTGTGCGCCTTGGGCTGTGGCTCCGAAAACACCCAACCAGGTGATCCTTTGATCGACATCGTCACCAGCCCCGACGAGGGGGTAGATACCAACGATCCGGATGTTGTCGAGTCTCCGGATGTGGTGGAACCCCCGACCTTCGAAATAGACGCGTGCGTGGTCCTCAGCGACGAAAACGGTGAAACCTGTAGTGAGGAACTGACCGTGAACTTGGGAACCGTTCCGCTCGGTCAAAGTGCGAGCGGTATTGTCCGTCTGACCAACGCCGGCGAGGTATTGGGAGCCCTCACGGCCATCACCATCGATTCAGACGCCTTTGAGACGACCGCCAGCCTGGCAGGCGTAGTGGCCTCCCTGCCCCTGGACTTGCCGCCGAGTAGCAGCACAGACGTCACCGTAACACTCTTGGCCGGCTCCCCCACCGGCACCCTGCCCGCCGATCAAGTCGACATCACGATAGAGAGTGGTGACGACATCCTCACCGTCACGGTCATGCTCACGGGCGAGATCGGCGACTGTGAGCCCGGCTGGGAAAATTGCGATGACGACCTGAGCAATGGATGCGAAGTGGACGTGCAAACCGACACCGCACACTGCGGTCAATGCACTGCGCCATGCACCGTGGAAAATGGTACGGCCAGTTGCGTGGCGGGTATTTGTACCATCGAATGCGACCCCGGCTTCGAAGGAAATGGATGCCAGACCAACACCGACGAGTGCGCCGACAATAACGCCTGCATCAACGGAACTTGCGTGGACGGGATCGCAGCGTTTACCTGCACATGCAACCCCGGATGGGATGGTGAAATTTGCGACAACAATCCGAACGACTGCCCGACACCCGATCCCTGTGACCACGGCGCGTGTCTGGACGGTATTAATGGCTTCATCTGCGGCTGCGATACCGGCTGGGAAGGGACGCTCTGTGACAGCAACATCAACGAATGCGATCCCAATCCCTGTGTCAACGGTTCGTGCAGCGACAACATTGGCGGCTACAACTGCACCTGTGTTCCGGGCTGGTTCGGCCCCAACTGCGACGAAGACATCAACGATTGTATTGGCGTCACGGACTGTATTAACGGCGTGTGCGTCGATGAATTCAACGCGTGGCACTGTGAATGCGAAGCGGAATGGAGCGGTCAATACTGCGACTTCAAGCTGGAAACCTGCACCGACAACCCTTGTGTCAACGGCACATGCTCGGGTGAGCCTGGCGCGATCAACTGCGACTGCGACGAAGGCTGGTTTGGCAAGTACTGCAACCTTGAAAGCGGCGGCGGCGCGCCAGAGGGATCCATCCTGGTCACGACCTTTGAGGATGGGTTTGCTGACGATGGCCAGTGCACCTTGCGAGAGGCGATTCAATCCGCCAACACGGACACGGCCGTGGGCGGCT
>Ga0114996_10001411_pt1 | contig 32433 bp, 27 predicted proteins | sample ArcticOcean_MG_C_4_FD_87039 | JGI IMG/M metagenome (GOLD analysis project Ga0114996, IMG submission 87039) | Marine microbial communities from western Arctic Ocean - ArcticOcean_MG_CB4_134 | ecosystem: Environmental > Aquatic > Marine > Oceanic | place: Arctic Ocean: Canada Basin | collected... | reverse complement strand
TGGAAGCTCTGTACGTGGACCCCCGACGGTCCACCGTGAATCTTCACCACCGTCGCGCGAGGGCCGTCCTCCGGGGTCCAATCCATCGGATAGACGACGATGCCCTCGACGTCGCGACCGTCCGTGCCCTTCCAGCGAAATACCTCAGTCGCCCCCACCGCGAAGTCGATCGCGTGCGTGTTGTGGGCCGTCAGCGCGTGGTCCGCGGTCGCGGAGTTCTCCGTGGGTCGATCGAGCGATGCTGCGAAGAGCTCGACCGGCTGGTTCGGGCTCTGGAACGTGTAGGCGATGGACCGTCGATCAGCCGAGAACCCGGTACCGGCGTAGACCCCCACGTCGGGCGTGATGCGCACGGGCTGCCGATCGTCGAGGTCCATGTAGAACAGGCCGCGGGTGGTGCCAGTCGTGGCCTCGAAGAACGCACCGCGTCCATCCGCAGTGAGCGTGTACTGCCCGGGCACGATGGCCGAGTTGGGTGAGATGTCCTCGGGTGTGCCCCCGCCTGCTGAGATGCGGAACACGTGATTCGCACCGATGTCATAGCGGTCAGTGTGCTTGCCCGAGTACACCAGATACGCGCCGTCGGGCGTCCAGACGGGGTTCGCGTCCGGCCCCGGATTGATCGTGACGCGGGTCGCAGTCACACCTGAGCCCGTGGCGGCGACGACGAAGACATCAGACTTCCAGGAGTCCGAAGGCCGACCCGTGGGGGTGGCCGAGAACGCCAGTCGCGATCCGTCGGGGCTCCAGGCGAATGAACCGACAGTGAACGCCTCCCCCTCCGTAACTCGACGTGCCTCGCCACCATCGACAGCGACGACCCAGAGGTGGTTGAATCGACCGTCATCATCCTCGATTCCGATGTCCCGTCCGCTCTCCTTCCTTGCCTCGTCGTCCTCCGACTCCTCATCGATGGCGCGGAACGCGATGTGCTCACCGTCGGGTGACCACGAGAAGGCAGAGATGGAGGTGGCATGCCCATAGATCTCTCTAGGCTCGCCACCCCGGAGGTCCATGAGGTACAGCTTGCGGTACGACTCCGAACCGGACTCACCGGACTCGCCGGAGTCGTCGTCGCTTCGTTCAGACGACAGGAACGCGAACGATTGACCGTCGGGATGCCACCTCGGACTCGAATCGTCTTCGGCATGGTGTGTGAGCTGCATCGGCTCACCCCAACCGGCGCCTTCCTTCCGAACGAGCCAGATGTCCGAGTCCCTTTCGTTGGCCCCTAGGTCAGCCTCCGTAACGGTATAGAGGACAGCATCGCCAGAAGGAGAGACTCGCACGGATCCGACCTGCCGCACGGTGAAGAGATCTTCGAGCGTCGGACCTGCTGCGTCGTCCATGCCGCTCTGCGCCGCAGTGCCGGTCGCAGTGACGAGGCCCAGGGAGACAAGGACCAGGGAGAGGGCGACGCTGAGGGTGCCGATGCGTGGCAGGGACATAGAACGATCCGGGCGGTGGGACGTGAGGCAGCAAGCTTGGCTCGCGACTACGATGTGGCGGGGTAGCAGTCTCTGCAAGAAGAACCAGGCGTGACGGCGTAGGTGCGCGGCCCCTCACGCTCAGGTCTCTTTAGTGATTCGCCGAAACGCGATGGTGGCCACGAGGCCTACGACACCGAAGACCGCGACCGCCGCGAAGACATGCTGGTGACCGAGCACGCCGGGAGAGTTGTCGAGCAGGACGCCCATGAGGGGACCCATGAACACGTCTGGCGTGAACCCGACCACAGACACGACGCCGATCGCGCTACCCGTGAACGCCATGGGGACAGCGCCTTCCGCCAGCAGTGCGAAGTACACACCTCGCAGTGCATACACGCCGACACTCGTCGCGACGATGGTCGCAATCAGCATCCATGCGACCCCGATCACCATCGCCCCTGAGGCGATGAGCCCGCTCCCCACGATCAGGATCGCGAATCCCCCCGCGATGACCCTCGAGGAGTCGACCCGGTCTGCGAGGTAGCCGGCGCCGACGGCTGTCACTGCTCGGATCCAGAATGACAGTGTGCCGATACCCGCTGCAGCGACCTCGTCGAAGTCGAGTGCGTCGCGAGCCAGAAGAGAGAAGTCGTCCGTCGCTTTGTAGCCGACGTAGGCACACACGACGATCACCGCCTGCAACCACACGACCGGCATTCTGCACGCGTTCCGAATACCAGCCAGGGAGAGCTTCGGCTCAGCGCCGCCCTCTTCCTGGGGCGTGGTGTCCGGCACGACCAGCCAGACCAATAGCGCAATGAGTACCGTCGTGCCAGTGAAGACCCAGATGACCGCCCGGAACGCAGCCTCGCGTTGCTCCGGTGTGGCCGAGGCGACGTCGGCGGGTAGAAGCGCGCCAAAAACGAGTACCGTGGCGGACGCGATCACCGCCGCGAGCAGGCCCCTCCCACCGTCAAGCAGCCCGTAAGCCCGGCCCTGTGCCGAGACGCCACCCCACTCCCGGGTCGCTCGAAGCATCGCAGCCCAGAACAAGAGAATCGTGGTCAGCCCCCAACCGGCCCACAGGACCTTCATGCCCTGAGCAGAGGGGATCCCGGCGAGCGCGACACCGCCTAACCCTGTCGCAAGTAGGGCAGCAGCCATGAGTCGACGAGCGGAGAACCGATCCGCGAGCGGCCCCCCGGCAAAGTACGCCAGCATCGCGACGATCCCGTAGAAAGAGAACGCCAACCCGAGTTGGAGGTTGGTGATCCCGAAGACATCGAGGAAAGTCGGGCGAAAAACGCGAGCCAGGACGAAGGGGAGAAGAAATACTCCCTCACCTGCTGCGATGAGGACCGAAATGATCAACCCGCGACGCAGTCTGGAGGTCTCCGATCCGGTTCTACTCATCGTCTCTCGATCGAGTTGGGCTTGTGAATACGGCGAAGTAGAGGGAACGTACCAAGTCCGTGTGCCACGAGCTAAGTCCCCAAGGATTCAAATTCATGAATAGGTCATTGCTGCGAGCGCTTTGCGCTCTTGCTCTTGTCGGCAGCCAATACGACGCGTCCGCCCAGCAAAGCGAGACTTATGACCCAGAGGCCCGTCTGGTGGAACTGGGCATCACACTGCCGGAGCCACCCAGCCCGGTTGCGAACTACGTCAACGGAGTGCGCACCGGGAATCTTATCTTCCTCGCGGGCAAAGGGCCCAAGCGCGCAGATGGCAGCGAGTTGCACGGAAAGCTGGGCGCTGGCCTCACCATCGAAGAGGGCTACGAAGGCGCACGTCTGACGGCGATCAATCAGCTAGCGGTTTTGAAGTCGATGCTGGGTAACCTGGATCGAGTCGTGCGCGTGGTGAAAGTCTTGGGCATGGTCAATTCAGACCCATCCTTCATTGAGCAGCCCGCAGTGATCAACGGGTTCTCGGATTTGATCGTAGAGGTGTTCGGCGAGCGCGGACGACACGCACGCGCCGCCGTCGGCATGGCATCGTTGCCACGCGGTCAGGCCGTGGAAATCGAAATGATCGTCGAGGTGCGCAACTAGGGGCGTGCGACGCGCAGAGTCGCTAGCGACAAGCGAGTAGTGGTCGACGAAGGAGTCAGCGACCGGGCGTCACCGCGAACTCATGGATGACCTGGCCGGCCTGACTCACAAACTCCACCGTGGCTTGGTCGGGACGAACGATCAGGCGTCCGTGCCCAGCATCAGCCCAGTGCCTGCGGTATCCGGTGATCTCCCGACCAAACCTCCAAGGCGCGCCGCAGCTTCCAGGCATCGTGTAGTGGATACCGTCCACGACTTGGTCCACGAAGACGTGGTCATGACCGTGGAAGAAGATCTGCACGCCTAGATCCTGCATCATCTCGTGGACGAGCCCCTGCTCACCCACGTTCGCGGCTCTACCACCGCCCCGGCCGTAGAGGGTTTCGGTCTCGTTCGCTGCGTTTCCTCCCACGGCGTGATGGATGCAAATGAACTTGAATGGGTGATCCGACTCCTTGAGCACACGCTCCATCCACTCGAACTGAACACCGCCCAGAGTCCAATCCTCGACAATGGTGACATCGTCGCGTACAGACGCTGCCTCCCCCGATGGCTCGGTATAGGACTGCACGTTCAACACGACGAAGAGCACCGGGCCCCAATCGAAGGCGTAGTAGTCCTCGTTAGGGCTGCCGCCCTGGGCATAGGTCTGGTCGTTGGGGCCTGGCGTGTACTGATGCCGCACGACCGCAACCAGATCAGAACTGGCTTCGGGCACCTTCCCTGTCTCACCCTCCCAGTTTCCGATGAGTCCGAAGTGAGGACACGACGTAGTGAGGGGTGCGGTATGTCGTCGATACATGTCGTAGGCCCGCCGAGCCCCCACGTCGTCGGTCTGCGGAAGGTTACGGGACGTCGGCCATGCCACGTTGTCCCCCAACGCGAGCACGAATTCCGGGCGGTCCTGGCGCACGTTGCGAGTGACTTCGTCGAGCACCTGGATGGGTGCTTGTCCATCATGGAACGCCCCGGGGTGAGCGTCCGTCATGAGCGCCGCAGTAAAGCTGTCCTCGCCCGTCCGCTGGGTCGTGAACCTTCCGGTCGCCACCGGAAGCGGATCACCACCAGCCAAGGCCATCTGCACCCGGTACTCGTACGCCGCCCCAGCCTCCAATCCACCGACGTCCCAGTCGACGAATTCGCCTGCCTCGACCGAGCGCTTCGAGCCCGATGCGATCCAATCCGATGCGCCGCTTGCCCCCGGGGAGTCTCGGCTTCGAAGCGGCCTAAACTCCAGCAACACCTCGGCATCCATGTGCCCGTTGCGCGCGTTCACAAGAATCGAGTTCCTCGTGGGGCGGGCCAAGAACGGCAACAGAGAGAGCGTCGGCACCACCTCCGCCCTCAACAGCTCCCAAGGCACTCCAAGCGCGCGAGCGCTGCCCACGCCTGTCACAAAAGACCTGCGGGACAGCCCATGCCACGCACTCATCGGCTTCTTCCTCGGCTAACGGTTCACGATCGACAGGCCTTCAGCCAACGCTTCGTTCTGACCCCTGTTACGAAATCACCTTCGGCTTTTTCTGCCGATCCTTGAGATGCTGTTCCATCTCCAGACGAGGCACGCCGTTGACCCACCAATCCGGGGCGGGCATGTCACGCAGGTAGTGGTCGAAAAACTCCATCATGCGAACCGTGTAGTCGCGCTGATTGATGGGGTTTCTGAGTCCGTGGTTTTCTCCTACGTACTGGAGCAGCACGACGTCCTTCTCCTGCTCGCGCAGTGAATTGTAGAAGGTGATCCCTTGGTTGAAGTCCACTGCCCCGTCCTTCTCGTTGTGCAGCAGGACCAGCGGCGTAGTCACGTTCTTCACGTGGAAGGCCGGTGAGTTACGGAGGTAGGCCTCGTGGTTATCCAGGTAGCTACCCGCGAACCGCCCTTGGCTGGACTCGAAGATGCCCGCGTTCGAATTGCCCGAGTTCCAGTAGACCGAGTTGTACATGCTCACCATGTCGGTGAGCGCCGCCCCAGCGATCGCGCTGGCGAAAATGTCCGTCTGCGTCACGAGTTGTGCGGTCTGGTACCCACCCCAAGAGTGGCCGTGTAACCCGACCCTCTCTGCGTCCACAACGCACGTCTCCACGGCCGCGGCCACGGCAGGCACGACGACCCATACGGCTGACATACCGGGGTCGTTGAGCTTGTACACGATGTCGGGGGTGAGCACTGCATACCCACGGCTCGTATAGACGCTGATGTTGAACGCTCGCGTTTCGTTGGGCACGACGTAGCGGTTCATGTTCTGCGACAGCTTCTCGTAGATGTACACCATCGTCGGGTACTTTTGCCCTTCCTGGTAGCCGGCCGGCAAGTAAAGCGCAGCCTGGAGGGAATCACCCTTGTCGGTGACATAGTCCAGCAACCGAGTGCCCGCCGACCATGCATAGTCGGCCTGCTGAGGGTTAGCATCGGTTAAGCGGACCGGCTCATCGAAAGAGCCGGCGGCCGCCCACACATCCGGAAATTCCGTGAAGGTCTCCCGGGTGTACAAGAAAATCTCGGCATCCTCAGCCCTCTGAACTGTGTGCTGAGCGTCGTCCCAGAGAAGCGTCTCGGTGTCACGCCCGTTCAAGGTCAACTTGGCCAGGCCGGTGTTCTTCGTCCACTCGCCGTAGATTTCTACGTAAACGGGCTCGGACAGATCGATGCCTTCCTGGTCGGGGTCATAGCGCAGCGGCCTGCGGTAGCGGATACCCTCTTCGCGCCCGGTCTTGGTCAAGTTGCTGTGCTCGTCCCCGTCCGCGTCGACCTTCCAGATATCCCACGCATCGGTGAGCAGTACGCTCTCGGAGTCCGACGTCCAACCCACCGCACGAATAGGCGGATCCTTGACGTTGTGGTCATCCTCAACGTCGATGAAGCTCACCGGAACCGAGGCCGAGATATTGGTGTGGGAGCCATTATTGAAATCGTAGACATGGTAGTGGCCATCGTCGTAGTACAGTGCCTTGGTCCCGTCCGGCGAGAGCGAGGCCTGCCAACGGAAGGCCGGAATGATCTGCTGGGCCTCACCCCTCTTCACGTCGACCGCATAAACGTCCCGACGACGCCCTCCATCAATCCCATCGCGAAGTTGGTACGACATGTTGTCGTATCCGAGCGCGTAACGCTGGTTTGCCGCCAGGGTCACACTGCGCATGGTCTCCGTCGACAACTGAACGAAACGACGATCGGCCACATGATAGGCAGCAAGGAAATTGAACCGCTGGTCCGTCTCTTCTTGCACCTGCTGACGCGATTGGAGCTGAGAATCTCTTCCGTGCCAGAGTACGAGGCTGGGTAGGTCGTCCCCGTCCAGCTCCGGGGCTGGCCCCTGCATCGCACCCGGCGTGCCGGCTGCAGGTTTTACGTCCGGGCGCTCGCCCTCGTTCGGGGTTTCGTCGTGTTCCGCGATTCCGAAAAAGAGGGAGGAGCGGTCGTCGGACCAACTGGGTGACCGTAGCGGCGTAATGCGCATGTCTGCGGGGAAACCGTCCAAGCCCGTGGCGTCCACCACGGTCGTGGTCACCGAACCTGCAAAGCCTGTGAAGCCCACTGCAACGTAGGTGCTGTCGTCGTCCTCACTTATGTGGCCTCGCAGAACGGAAAGCGCGGGCTGCTCGCCGTCCTCATCGGCCCACGACAACTGGGAGTATAGCGCGCGTTCACTATCGATGCGTTGGCTCACGTTCGTACGAAGGTCTAGGACTGTGATGCCGTTCACCACCCGGTCCGGCGCCTGCGTACTGTAGGCCAACAACTCGCCGCTCTCGTTCAGGTCGTAGTCGCTGACGCCACCGATGGGAGACGGTACGCCTGTCTCGAGATCGAGTAGCAGCAGGCCCGAGCCAGTATCCTTGGGGGCCTCGTCTGGAGCGACTCTGCGCATGATCAACCAGCGAGGATTGTCACTCGCAAACTCGAATCCGCTGACACCCTCGTATTTGTCCTCGTCCCACGTATCGAGGTTCACGACCGTGACGGCATTGTGAAGCGTCTCTTTCGCCTTCTTTGCGTCGGCGGCTTCCTGCTTCGTGGGGAAGGTCGCGAAGGCCAGCCAGTTTCCGGCCGCCGATAGCTGGACGGGTCCCCTCGTCGAGAGCGCGCCGGGCCCACCGCGACCGCCGCCGCCACCACGACCGGCTGGCTGCCCAATCGAGAAGCGGTGCTCCGCTCCACCATCCGTGGTCCGCACTACGACGTCACCATCCCCCTCAATCGGTGCGACCTGATAGGCGAACCACCGCCCATCCGGCGTGAGCTGACGAAAGCGAATCGTCTTCCAATTGTTGAGATCAGTCGGATCGAGCGATGCCCTGCCCGAGCCGTTCTGAGCTGCCAACGGAAGGGCCAGCACCGAAAGTGCCAGCATGGCCGCGGCAAACGCGGTGGCGTGAATACGGCGGGGCGTCGACAGCTCTCCGTGGAGAACGGGCGGATGACAGACTCTCATGTTTCGACTCTCGTCTTAGCCATAGGACTCGCTGACGAATCGGTGTACGACCTGCAACGTAGCTTCGCGAGCGCAGAATCGCTCGTGATTTCTGTGGCTCGAATCGCATACCAAACACTGCGCGCCTACCAAACGCTCCCGAGCGCCGCTCGGTCCTCCCTCGTATCGCATCGCGGCCCCGTCCATTACGCTATCACGAGCACGGGCCTTTCGCCCACACGATGCGAGCCACGTTGGAGGAAACGTCTCTTGATGACCGTTCGAACCACCCGTCAGTACAGCACCTGGCTGATGTTGGGTCCCGCCCTCATAGCTCCGCTCCTGTTCGCTTGCTCCTCGACCTCAACGACTTGGAACGACAGAGATGAAGAGGGCTCCTTCCTCATCTTCAGACGACAGTCGCTCATCGGGGAAGAGACTTATCAGCTCGCTTCAAATAGGGACTCCATCGTCATCACGTCCCTACAGGGTGAGAACGAGAGGGGCCGAATAACTGGTGTTCAGGCAGAGTTGCGCCTCGGCATGGACCTGACGCCCACCTACTACCAGAACAGGCGCCTAGCTGGGAACGACACGACCAACATTCTAGAGGTCGTCGTCGCGTCCACCGAGGTAACGATTCGAGAAAAGGACAGGACCGTCGTCACGGCCGCCGTGCCCCCAACGTTCTTCCCCGTGCACAGCAACATTCCCGCAGCCGTGGAAATGATGCTGTATCACTACTATCTGGAACACGACCTCGAGTCGTTACCGACCTTCCCCAGGGGTGAGCTTACACTCACCCACAAAGCGCGGGAGCTCGTGCAACTCGGGGGAGCAGAGGTTGCCCTCGAACGGTACGTCGTCACCGGCATCAACTGGGGATTCCGAACGATTTGGCTGGATGAGTCGAACAACCTGGTGGCGCTCGTGCAGGCCAATACGCAGATCCGGGAACTCATCAAGAAAGGATACGAGGAAGCCCTGCCGTTCTTTGTAGCGGGAAACGTGGAAGAGCAGATGAGCGCCCTCTCCGATTACACCACGAGACTCCAGGAACCCCCGGTAGAGATCACTGCACTGGTGGGGGGCGATGTCGTCGATGGGCTGAGCGACGTGACCAAGACCGATATGACCCTGATTGTGCAAGATGGTCGGATAGGCACCATCGGGAGCCGCACCGACGTCGTGATCCCCGAAGGCGCCAGAGTTATTGATGTCACGGGAAAGACGTTGATGCCCGGCCTGTGGGATATGCACGCCCACTCCAATCAGGTGCAGTGGGCGCCCGCCTATTTGGCTGGTGGCGTGACGACCATCCGGGATCTCGGCAATGAATTGGAGTTCGCCACCGCGTTCAGGGATGCCATCGCGCTCAACGGCGCTATGGGTCCGGACATTCTTCTGTCCGGCATGGTCGACGGTGCAGGCATTACGGGGAACGGAGTCATCCGGGCCACCACCGCTAGCGAGGCCCGCGAGGTAGTCGCCATGTATTACGAGCATGGCTACAAGCAAATCAAGATCTACACCGCGATTGAATCGGACGTGCTGAAGGTTCTCACGGAGGAGGCCCACGCGCGGGGCCTGACCGTTACGGGACATGTGCCGCGTGCGGTAGAGAACACCATAGCCGCAGTAGAGAGCGGCATGGACCAGCTCAACCACAGGGGACTGTTCCTCTCCGTACTGTTTCCAGATAAGAAGCTGTCGGAACTGGGCAGTTGGTACTTGAGCGGAGTAACCCCTGCACAGATCGAAAAGGCGACTGAGTTCCTGTTGGAACACGAGAGCGTCTTGGATCCAACGATTTCACTGGACATCATCAGAAACCTGCCCTGGGGCACTCCAGTCGAAAGCGTAGAGCCATCTGCCACCCAGATCGCATACGAGCTATTCGAGGGTAAGAGATTCCTCGGGGGCGTCAGCCCAGAGCGTGCAGAAGAGGTGCGAGAAGACGTACGCATCGCGATGGAAATCATCGGCGACTTCTTTAGAGCTGGGGTGCCGATCGTGGCCGGAACGGACAACGTGGTGCCTGTGTACAGTCTTTATCTGGAGATGGAATCGTACCACAGGCTGGCCGGGCTGACCCCATTGGAAGCCATTCGTACAGCGACAATCATTCCGGCCAGAGTCATGGGATTGGATGCTGAGACCGGAACGCTGGAAGTGGGCAAAGAGGCCGACATCGCGATCTTGGAGGAGAACCCGTTGTTGGACATCAGCCACATAAGGACTGTATCGGCGGTGATGACCAACGGGACCTATTTCGAGAGTGCACCTTTGTGGCGCGCGGCGGACTTCGGGGTCAACCGCAACTAGGAATCCCGGAGAACACGGTCGACCATCTTGGCGATCTGGATGTCTTGGATCACTACGCCAGTAAGATCCGCGATGGTGATCTGACCTTCGCTGGTTCGGCCCATCGCGGGCGTCTTGATGACGTCGCCCAACTCGAGGATGGCATCCTCCCCAATGTGCCCGCCCTGCACCGCGGCAAGGCACTCGCCGTGATCCACACACTGTGAGACGCTGTCCGCGACAACCAGATCGGCCTTGCCAAGCAGTTCGGCTTCGAGCTCCTGCTTGCCGTGATCGTCGGACCCCATTGCTGTGATGTGCGTGCCTTTCTGCACTTGATCGGCCCGAATCAGTGGGCTCCGGGCGGACGTGGTAGTAACGATGAGATTGCACTGCCCCGCCAGATCATCCAGTGACGATGCCGGCTGGATCTCCAACCCCCACGCCTGCACAGACTCGCTCGCTCGAAGGTCGTCGATCATCAGCTGCACCTTGGCTGAGTCTCTGCCCCATATGACACAGCTCCTGCAATCGACGACCTCTCGCAGCATTTCGAGTTGCATCCTCGCCTGCACACCGGTGCCCACGATTCCGATCTGATGAACGGTCTTCGGGGCCAAGTGCTTTGCGGCTACTGCGCCGGCCGCAGCGGTACGCATATCCGTGAGCCAGCACTTGTCCAACAGAATGAGTTTGAGTTCTCCGGTCTTCTGACTGAAGACCAGGAGCAGCCCGTCACTGATGGGGAGGCCCAGTGCGGCATTGTCGTAGAATCCGGACGCCATCTTCAGGACGTAGTAGTCGTCGCCGGACACGAAGCCGTATTTGATGTGCACATCGCCAGGCGGTTGGTCGAAGTGCAGGAAGCCAACCGGCGGCACGGTCACCCTACCCTCGGAATAGAGGACGAACCCGGTCTCGATCTCCCGGATCAGCTTCGGTACGTCGATCAACTGCTGGATCTCTTCGAGTTCGAGTACGGTCGTCACTGGCAGGCTTCCCGTCGGAGGTACGAATTTTCAGGGCTTAGGCTCTCACCTTCAACACGAAACCCGTGACCGGCCACTCGGACCGATCACGGGAATCGTGATAACAGGCTCGCGCTCTATGGGAGGCGGTGAAGACCGGCATCCCACTTTGCGGCGTGTTCGCCCCTCGGTCTATCAGCGACCGTAGCGCGCGGCGAGTAACCGCTGGACTTGGTTCGCGGTATTGGAGATGCCGATCTCAGCGAGATCCGCCCCAATCTCCTTCGTCGCAGGATGCGGATTGCCGCTCAGGCCATTGTTGACCCGTGGAGCCGCATTGGCCGCACCGCCGCCACGACCACCTCTCCCACCTCGGCCCCCGCGAGCGCCACCACGACCGCCCCTACCGCCACCGGCCGCAGCAGCGGCAGCACGAGCATCTTGTTGTGCCTTCCAGCCCTCGTAGTCATCGCTGTTTCCGTCGTACGGCACCGTCTTGAAGTTGGGCCGGATGTAGGCGAACTCCGTCGGCTCCCAGTACATCATCTCGGCCGTCTCCATCATCCCACCATGACCGGCTACCGGGAGTTGGTGCTCATACATGTACATGTTGACGTCATCGTGCGTCTTCGAATAGAAGTCACCGACGTAGTGCACTTGGACCCCGACCTCAGCGAGGCTGGCCGTCATCTGCTCCGAGACAGCTCTCATCTCGTTCTGGCCGCCACCATGATCGCCCATCAAGAAGATGTCCTTGAAACCGATGTAGGCGAGGCTGCGCACGTAACCCTCTTGAATCCCCTGGAACACTTCGGCAGACACCGAAATTCCGCCCGGGTTGGGCGCGATCGGACCGTCTTCCTCTGAGAAGCTCGTCCACTGCGCGGCGTTGAAGCCTCCGCTTGCCGAAACCGCGAAGGGGATCGTCGGCGCGACCAGCGTATTGCCAACGCGCTGGGCGGCCCCAACGGCCCGCTTTGTCGCCAGCAGCGTGTGCACATTGAGCACGGCGTGGGGGCCACGGATCTCCGTTCCTCCAGTGGGCACCAGCACAGAGGTCCAACCGTTCGCGACCTTGTCGGCGAGCTCAGTCTGCGTGAGCAGTTCGATCTCGACGACGTCATCGACGTTCATCCCGGTTACGCCAGCACCCGGTACCGCCATCTGGGCGTACCCGGCTGGAACAAAGGCCAACGAAAGGCAGGCAAGCAGCAGAAGGGTCTTCATGGGGCCTCCATATTCTGATTCTTCGTCGAGTCGCAGCCGCTAGGGTAGGTCCATCCCGCTGCCTGAGCAAACACCCCAGCATCGTATCAAGGCTCGTTGCGGAGGTCCCTTCGGGACGGATCGAGGTCGTTGACTGTATTGGGCCTGGCCATGGGAAGCGTACCGTCGCCCGCTCGTCCGGAGGCCGGCGGGACGACCGGGTCGGTACCGCACGCCGAAAGCAGCGCAAGACTGACGAGGAGCGTCAGGAGCAGCGGGTTCCTTAGGACTCGTCCACCTCTGCCGATGATCTCGGAGCCTCCAGGAGCTTCTCGGTGAAGTCGACCCGTTCGTTCAGCCTCGACATCTCATCCTCGATCCCAAGCAGCTGATCTCCGAGAGTTTGCAATTGCCGTGAAATATCGGCCAGCTCCGAGTGATTCTCCTGCCCACTCTCGAGTTGCCTGATGCGATTCCACATCCATCCGAGAACCGCCACCATAGTGCTCGAGCCACAGACGACGATCAGGATCAAAAATAGGAATGCGAAACTCATTGCCTTCTCCTAGGCGCGCCATGGGGATCGGACGGGGTCGTATTGCCTTCCGCAACATACCGTCCTTACGAGCCATGACCATCACCTCTTCGCCGAGGCGGGCAATCGACGCAGCGAGAGAGCTGCTGCCGTGCTTCGTCGGTCGCCTTGCGTGCCTCCCGGCCTCCGCCTCGATTGATCAAATGCCGCAGACTCGCCTCCGGAGACCGACCATGACCAGCGCTCGCTCACGCCTTCTGGCACTCGCCACGTTCCTCAGCAGGACATCGCGCTTTACACTCCCAACCGCGTCCGCACTCACCATCCTCCTGGCAGCGACCCCGCTCGCGGCACAACTCCCGCGCGCCGAGCAGATGCAGCCGAACAACGCGGTGCTCACGCACAGGCAGGAGGATCCGCTCATCAAGGAGCGCATACAGGAACGCTTCGAGACGCTGCTGCCTGAGCTGATGCGGCGCGAGGGCTTCGACATGTGGCTCGTCATCACGCGCGAGTACAACTCGGACCCGGTCTTTCGGTCGATGGCGCCGATCACGACGTACTCCTCTCGCCGCCGGACGATCTTGATGTTCCACGACCTCGGGCCTGGCCAGGGCGTTGAGCGCATAAGCGTCGGACGGTCCGACTACCAGGGAGTGTTCGAAGTGTACCGCACGCACAACGACTCCCAATATGTGGGCCTGCGACGTCTCATCGAGGAGCGCGATCCCGAGCGTATCGGCATCAACGTATCGGACCGATGGAACCACGCGGATGGGCTCACGCACAACGAGTATCTGCGACTCGCTGATGCCCTGGGTGAAGAGTACACGGAGCGACTCGAGTCCGCCGAAATGCTCGCGGTGGGGTGGCTCGAGGCGAAGCTGCCCAGGGAGACGGACCAGTACCGGAGCGTCATGCGGATCGCACACCAGGTGATCGCCGAGGCGTTCTCGAACCAGGTGATCGTACCGGGAGTCACTACCAACCAGGACGTCGTTTGGTGGATGCGACAGCGAGTCGCGGAGATGGGGCTCGGCGCGTGGTTCCACCCCTCAGTCAACGTGCAGCGCAGAGGTGGGCTACCGGAGGCCGGGCCGCGCGGGACCGTCATCGAGCGAGGAGACCTGTTGCACACCGACTTCGGCATCATCGGTGTCGGCTTTTCCACGGATACACAGCACAACGCCTACGTTTTGCTTCCGGGAGAAACCGACGCTCCGGAGGGTCTCAAGGAAGGGCTTCGGCAGGCGAATCGGCTCCAGGATCTGACGATGATGCACGGGCCTGCGGGGGCAACCGGAAATGAGGCGCTTACAGGGGCACTGGCACAGGCGCGTCAGGAGGGCATGAACCCGACCATCTATTGTCACGCGATCGGATATCACGGCCACGGCGCCGGCCCTCCGATCGGCATGACCGACTACCAAGATGGCGTGCCGGTCCGTGGCGACTATGTGCTGAGGCCGAATACCTGGCACTCGATCGAGCTCAACGCGCGCTACGCGGTTCCCGAGTGGGACGGCCAGGAAGTGCGTTTCGCGCTGGAGGAAGACGCCGCGCTACTCGAAGACGGTTGGGATTGGGTCGATGGGCGGCAGACGAGCTTTTACCTGATTCGTTAGTGTCGGAGGCGCGCCAACGTCGGCTAAACGCCCCAGTCGTCCGGCGGCTCCCTAGCCTCTACCGCCCGCCCCTCCCTCTGCGCACATCCGGCTCGATGTGCCACTCGAGATTGTTTGGCGGTGTCACGGTGAGCTCGTCCGGTCTAGGCATCGCTCTGAGCTGAGGTGGCGAGCTATCGATACCGCTGAACCAACGCAGCAAAGCGCGAGTGACCTCGTAGCGTGTCCCACGCCGGGTCCAGCCCTAGAAGCTGACGGGAGATATAGGTGGGTTGCTCGGCCAAGCGATCGAGCACGTCGATGGCAGCATCGCCATCGCCCGGCGCGGCGTAGATCATTGCAAGATCCTCCAGGCGGAACGCACCCCGGTACGCCTCCTCCTCCACCGGCATCAGGTCCACCCCTCTCTGTCCGTGCTCAACGGCCGAGGTCGCATCGCCAAGGCCCGCGTACGCACGACCAAGCGTGCTATGAACGCGGTGGTCGAGTGGGCTCTCTCCGAGCTGTGCGAGCAGGTGGGCTTCGGCGAGTCGATAGGCCTTCTCGGCTTCCTCGGAGTTACCGCCATACCGCAGATACTCGGCCAGGATGAACTCCGCTGGCAGGTAGAAGAACTGACCCTCAATGAGATCCCAGCCTTCATTCCGTACGCGACCGGCTGCCGCGTCGTAGTCACGCGAAAGGCGGTCGATGAGGAGCCACGCGAACGGCCCGAAGACGTCGTCGCCCACCGCACCCGCCTGCACAGCTTCCGCGAGGACCGCCCTGCCCGCGCCTAGGTCCCCATCTCGTTGAACCGGCAACATGGCCAGGTAGGCGTACGGACGCAGCCACTCGGGGTCGAGTTCGACCGATCTCCGCAGGTGCTGCTCCGCTTCGTCATAGCGCCTAAGTAGTATCGCGGTCTCCCCGCGCTGGTAGGCCAGCAACTCGTCCAAGGGATCCATTTCGGAGGCTTTCCGGATGCTCTCAGCGGCATCATCCAGGAGGCCCATGCGACGCTGCACATACCCGATCGACGCTACGGTGCCGGCGCGTGTAGGGTCCGCACGGACGACCCGCTCGAACACCTCGAGGGCCTGCCTATAGTTGAGCTCTCCCGGATAGTGGTAGAACCCCAAAGTCTCTAGGACTTCCAGGTTGTCCGGGTCGAGTTCTTCGGCCCGCGCCAACGTCTCCCTGGCCAGCGCCAGCCTGTCTTGCGAGTTGTCGAAGCTGAAGAAGAAGAGGCTGATGTGCGTCCCCGCTAGTCTGGCCCAGGCCAAAGCGAATTCTGGATCGATCTCGACCGCCTGCTGGTACGCGAGCAACGCCGCACGTATCTCGATCTCACTAAACCCGCGCCTCTCGTTACCACGGAGGAACAGGTCGTAGGCCGCCTGGCTCTCTGTGGGTCTGGTCGCTACTCGGCTCGCTTCCTCAGGCGTGAGTTCGGTGCTGAGCGCCTCCGCAATGCGCTGGGCGACATCCGACTGGATGCCAAAAACCGCGCCTGGCGACAACTCGCGATCGTACGTCTCCGCCCACAAGTGCGCGTCAGTTTGGCATGGATGAGCTGGACGGTAATTCGCACAGCCTCTTCGTCACGACGGACCGACCCCTCGACGATGTAGCCTACACCAAGTTCCCCAGCGATCTGGCGGAGGTTTCGCGTCGGGTTCTAGTATCCCAGTACGGACGTGCGGGAGACCACTTGGAGTCCACCGATCTTCGAAAGCCGGGTGAGAATCTCTTCATGCATTCCATTCGTGAAATACACGTCGTCCGAGTCGCCGCTCATGTTCTGGAACGGGAGCGCGGCGATGCAGGGACGCTGCCCCCCCTCCGACACCGAGGATGAGGGCAGTCTTTCACCGCTGAGCAACCAAACTCCCGCCACCACACCCCACAAGGCAAAGGCCAGGACACCTCCGGCGAAAGCATTGCGCCAAGTGAACAGGCCCGTAGCCGAACGAGGGGTCAGGTTGGCTGCCTCGGTGTCGCCCGTGTCACGGCCCGGCCCACCTTCCTGAACGAACGCGGTGGCGAGAACGATGGGCAATCCAAGAACGAGCAGGGCCAACGCGACCGGATCAAACCAATCCGGCAGCCCGAGAGCACCGCCCGCCGTGTCTACGACCGAGAGCACACTCCAGGACGCGACCAAATAGATCCCCAGCACCTGCCACAGACTGCGGCGGTGTATCTCGTGGATCAGTTGTCTCAGGCGCTCCATCGAGTTCCCGTGTGCGAGCACGAGCAAGCTGACCGGATGATACGAGGGTGGCGTCTTACGGGCACGCTTCAAACTGCGCAACGCCCTGCGTTAGCCCTGCCCTCACACTACTTTGCTCGCTCACGGACCCCACCTCCACCCAGCATCGACCGAAGCCCCGAGCCACACATCATAAACCAAACCGAGCGATCATGAGAGACATCCTCCAGTTGGGATCGGCCCGAGCCGAAGCAGGAACTATCGCACGCGGAGCCATCGAAACCGGTCGCGCCGCAGACGGCCGCGTCCGTGAGATCCCGGTGCTCGTATGCCACGGTGCCGCGGATGGGCCGTCCCTGTGGATCAACGGCGCCACGCACGGCGACGAGCCAGAGGGCGCCTTCTCCATCTTCAGGCTCTTTGCCCAGCTCGACCCGACGAAGGTCGCGGGCACGGTCGTGGGCGTTCCCGCGATGAACGTCCCCGCTTTTGAAGCCGGTAAGCGAGGCGACCCGCTCGACACCTTCTCCTACGACATGAATCGGGCCTACCCCGGAAGCGCCGACGGCTATCCCACCGAGCGTGCCGCGTGGGCGCACTGGCTCGCGATGAAAGACGCCTGCGACCTCCAGATGGCGATCCATTCCGGCGGTGAGCACTCGTACCTCGCGCACATGATCTTCGCGGCAGACAATCCCCCCAGCCTCGAGCTCGCCGCAGCAATGGGGCCTCCGTGGGATCTGGTCTTCCGCAGCGGCGTCGGCGGCAACAACCCGTCCTCGAAGATGGCGGGGCTCGGGAAAGCCGGGGTCACGGTCGAGCTTGGTGGCAATTGCCGCACGCTCACCGCCGACTTTCACGAGGTCGCGAACGGTCTGCGCGACGGGTACCTCAACGTGATGCGGCACTACGCGATGATCGATGGCGATGCCGCGTACGAGCCGGAGTGGCGTATGGGCCACCAAGAGGCCTTGCTGGCGCCCGCATCCGGCATGTGGGTGGGCAGCCCCAGCCTGGTGTTCGAGCAACCGCTGGCGAAGGGCACGGTGCTCGGCAGGGTATACAACCTCTACGGAGACGTGCAGGCCGAGGTCGTGGCCCCTGAGGACGGCGTCGTTTTTGGACTGCGCTCACGTCCCGCGGTGCTGGAGGGAGAGTGGTGCTGCTTCTTTGGGATCATCGATGAAGTGCGGGATGATTTGATCGAGGGATCGTAGCGCGGCTTCAATCGCAACCCGCGTTTGCGGTCCCCTCTGCCGACACCTCATCATTAAGCCGTCCTGCCAACCCTGCTCTTGAAGCAGAACTCGCGTGATCGGGCCCTCCCGATCCTGCGGCCAACGGAGACGCTGTCGATGGGTGTGAACAAGAAATACTCCGGGTACGAGTCCTGGGACTACCTTCGCGAGACGCGTGACTTCCGGGAGTTCGAGCTGATCGAGGGTTACTCGCAGTTCGAACCCTACCTGCTTCCACTCGACGGTGAGCAGGACCGCAGGGTCATGGACCTCGCGGAGCGCCTGGTGATGATCACGCTGCACGAGCACCCGCACCTCTTCCCCTCCGACCTCGCGGAGATGGAGGCGTACGACAAGGAGGCCCGGGTCGCGACCGCCTACGCGGCGTTGGCCGACTCCTATTGGGATGGCGTGTTCGACAACTTCCAGAATGGCACGACGTTCATCACGTCGAAGAGCGGCTGGAAGTGGGAAGACATCATCTACGACATGGGCATGCGCCTGTGCGACCTCGCCCACCAGGACTTCCTGATTAAGTGCGAGTCGGTCGAGGATTTCCATCGAGCACACCGAGATGGAAAAGTCGCGCTCGTGGCCGCGCAGGAAGGCGCCGCGATGATCGAGAACGAGCTCGACCGCATCGAGATCCTATACGGTATCGGCCTGAGAGTGCTCGGCATCTGCTACAGCGAGTCGAACGCGCTCGGGACCGGCTTGAAGGAGGTGCGTGACGGCGGCCTCACGGACTTCGGCAAACGCGCGGTGCGGCGGATGAACGAGGTCGGCATGGCAATCGACTGTGCTCACGCGAGTGACCAGACCACGCTCGACACGGTGGAGACAAGCAGCCACCCGATCTTCCTCACGCATACAGGCGCACGTGCGCTTTGGGACATCAAGCGCCTCGCACCGGATGAGGTCCTGAAAGCGGTCGCCGGCAAAGATGGAGTCATCGGAATCGAGGCCGCACCGCACACGACCGTGACTGCACAACATCCACGCCATGACCTCGAATCGTTCATGGAGCACTTCGAGTACATCAGAGATCTCGTCGGCATCGACCACGTCGCGTTTGGGCCCGACACCCTGTACGGCGACCACGTCGGATTGCACCACGTGTACTCGGCGGCCCTCTCCATCGATGCATCGCAAAAGGGGGGCGGCCCCGAGGAGACCGTCGAAGGCTACGAAAAGGTGGAGTACGTGAAGGCATGGAGAACGCGACCGAAGCGTCGAAGAACATCTTGCGCTGGCTCGTGAAGCACGAGTACTCGGAGGAGGACATCGCCAAGGCGCTTGGCGGCAACATTCTGCGCGTGCTCGGGGAGGTCTGGTAATGGCAGCGGATTCCAACCGGAGCACCGGGCGACGGGTGCCACACATCACGCTGATGCTCATGGCGCTGTTCTTGGTGGGCGGCAGCCTCGGCCTGATCGTGGACTGGCCAGCCGGCCCGGCGAACCTGGACTGGGGCGTCTGGCTGATGGTCTACGGCGGCTACGTCTACGTCGTGGCCGCGGCACTCTTCTACGTCAAAACAGGGAAGTAGCACATGGAAGCTGCCGGCCAGTATACGCTCATTCTCGGTGTCTACTTTGCCCTAATGATGGGGCTGGGCGTCTGGTTCAACAGTCGCAAGCGGAGCCGTACGGACTACTTCCTGGCGCGTGGGAAACTCGGTCCCGGTGCGATTGGCTTCTCCTACTCGGCTACCCAGATGAGCGGCAGCTCGTACATGGGAGCGATCGGGACCGAGCGTACGTTCGGATACAACTTCTCACCGGCCAGCGTATCGTCAGCCGCGGCTCCATGGTTCACTTATGTGCTCGTGGGCGACCGGCTGCGCCGGGTGGCGTCGCGTGTACGCTGCCATACGCTCGTCGACGTGTTCGATGCCCGGTACTACAGCAAGGCTCCGGGGCGTTGGGCCGCCATGATCATGCTCTTGGCGTTCATCCCCCTCATCGCCGCGCAGCTCAAGGCTGCGGGCAACACCTTCGAGGTTCTGCTCGGTATCCCCTACCTAGTCGCACTGGGCCTCTTCGGCACAATCGTCATCCTTTACACCGTGATCGGAGGTATGGAGGCGGTCGCGTGGACCGACATGATCCAGGGCTCGATAATGATCGTGGGCTTCGCGGTGCTCGCGCCCACGGCGGTCATAGCGGCCGGAGGTTTCAGTGAGATGCACCGCCAATATGGCGAGATCAACCCGGGGTCGATCGGCTTGATCGGGACGATGCCTGCGCTTTGGGTGGTGTCGTCATTCCTTGTATGGGGCTTCTTCCAGATCGGAGGCGCGCCGGCCGCGATCACCCGGTTCCTCATACCGGAGACGGACAGCACGCTGAAGAAAGCGATGGTGTATTCGATCGCGTTCTCGAGCTTCATCTACGTATGCGGCACCTTGATCGCGATCTCCTCCGGTGTGTTGCTGCCCACACTCGACCGTGCCGACCTCGCTCTACCGACCCTGATCGCCAACCTGATGCCACCCGTCTTGGGAGGTGTCATCATCGCGGCGGTACTCGGCGCCACGATGTCTACGATCGACTCCATCTTGCTGCTCGCCGGATCCCTCGTCGTCGAGAACCTGTGGCTCCCGCGTCGTAATTCTGAGACCGACGAAGCCACCGCATTGCGCGTCGCACGGGTGTCCACACTCACCATTGGCGGCTTGGCGCTGCTGATGGCAATCGAACCGCCGGCCGCGATCTTCTGGATCGTGACGATGTCGTTCACGCTGATGGCGTCCGGCTTCACGTTTCCGCTGCTGCTCGGCTTGTGGTGGCCTCGTGCCACGCGGCAGGGCGCATTGGTCGGGATGTTGGGAGGGGTCGCGGCGGGTGTGCTGTGGTATCTGGCGGGATACGTCCTCTACGGCGACATGAACAGCTTCATCGGGGGTGTCTGGCCCGCTCTGGTGGGGCCATTGGTTTCGCTTGCGCTGATGGTCGTGGTGAGTTTGCTGACGGCTGCGCCGCCGGATGACGTAGTGGAACTCTTCTTTGCGGATGAGGTGGAGGCTGTAGCGTGATCGTAGCCCTCAGGGTAAGTCACCCCACTCGATTCTCCCACGCTGCACCAAACGGCCGCGCCCCCGCTCGGCACTCAACTCACCCTCCGAAACGACGACCTCGCCCCTCGAGATCGTCCACGTCGGGAAGCCTCTTAGCCGCATTCCCTCATAGGGGCTGTAGTCGACATCCGAATGGAGCACCTCAACCCCGACGTTCACCTCGCGCTCCGGATCGACGACGATGAGGTCGGCGTCTGCTCCGGGTTCGATCGTGCCCTTCCGAGGGTACATGCCAAAGATGCGTGCGGGGCCGGCTGACGTCAGCTCGACGAAACGCTCGGGCGAGATACGACCCTTCGACACGCCCTCTGTGAACAGAAGAGGCAGTCGAGTCTCAATGCCGGGCAGACCGTTCGGGATCTTCGTGAAGTCGTCGCACCCGCCCGTCTTCTGTCCTTCGAATCGGAACGGTGCGTGGTCTGATGAGACCTGTTGGATCGACCCGTGGGCGAGAGCTTTCCAGAGCACATCGCCGTGCATGGGCGCCCGCATTGGGGGACTGCACACGAACTTCGCCACCTCGCACCCGGCGCTCGGGTCGTAGACGGAGTCGTCGAGCACGAGGTATTGAGGACACGTCTCCGCGACCACATGGGCTCCTCTAGCGCGGGCATCGGCGACGTGTTTCGCCGCGCCAGCAGACGTCACGTGTGCGATGCAGATCGCAGCACCTGCTACCTCTGCGAGCATGATCGCACGATTCGTCGCCTCGGCCTCGACCTCGGGCGGACGACTTGGGGCATGGTATGCCGGCCCGGTCTCACCACGCGCTAGGTGTCGCTCGATCAGGTACGTCACGGCGCAGTCGTTCTCGCAGTGCACGTATATCAACCCGCCGTGCTCGGCAGCGGCTTCGAGCAGGAGGATCAGATCGTCGTCACCGATCTTCTTGTCGCCGTAGGTCATGTAGACCTTGAACGACGGGAAGCCGGCAGCGACGAGACCCGCCATCTCCTCGATGACCGACTCCGTCACGTCGGTAACGATCATGTGGAAGCCATAGTCGATCACGGCATCCGGCTCGATCTCACCAAGCCGCCGGTCGCGGGCGACGGACAACGACTCGCCCTTCCCTTGAAGGCCAAAGTCGAGAATGGTCGTCACACCGCCAAAGGCGCCGGCCACGGTCCCAGTATAGAAGTCGTCAGCCGTTGTCACGCCGAGCCTACCGATCGGGTGGGCCAGGTGGGTGTGTGTATCGATACCGCCGGGCATAACCCAGTGCCCGTGCGCGTCGATCACGCGTCCGTCGGAGGTCAGGCCGGAGCCGACCGCTTCGATTCGACCGTCCCGGACGAGAACGTCCGAGTCCCGTGTCGAGTCGGCGGTGACGACGGTCCCGCCCCGAATCAATAACTCGCTCATAAGTCCTCCAAACCGGCCGCGAGGCCGTGAATGATCCTGTAGGGGAGGCGGCAAAGGCAGCGAAGGTAGGAACCACTCGACACCGGGGCAAAGTTTGCGGGCCGGGGGGGGCCGGGCGTAACATCGTCACCCCACAAATGAGGAACGATCATGATCGACCGTCGACAGTTCACGAAGCTCGCCGGAGCCGGAGCCGCGACAGTAGCCGTCGCTTGGCAGCAGGCATGCGTTCAGGTAGCCGAAACCGGTGAGGTCTCGGCTGAGACCGTGGAGGTCCTGCTCGACGCCCAAGGCTCCAGAGGCATTTACGCCGAAGCCGAAGAGTTCGAACGACTGCGGCGGGCCGTCGCCAATTCGATACGCATTTCCGAACAGCTCCGGAACTTCGATCTCGATCCCGACGAGCAACCGCTCACCATCTTCCGGAGGGGCTGACCGTGCAGGAGACCCTTCACTTCCTGACCGTCAGCGAGCTCGCGGAGCGGCTCGCCTCCGGCGCCGTCAGCTCAGTCGACCTCACGCGGATGTACCTCGACCGAGCCGAGGAGCTCGACCCGCCTCCCTTCGATCTGCCGAGTGAGCCGCGCACCGACCACGAAGGCAAGCTCTCGACTATGGTCACAATCGCCCGCGACCATGCACTTGAGTCCGCAGAACGGGCCGATGCTGAGCTGCGAGCAGGTCGGCGACGCAGCATCCTCCATGGTATTCCCTATGGCGTGAAGGATCTGCTCGACACCAACGGCATCCGCACGACATGGGGCTCCGGCATCTTCCGCGACCGGATTCCGACGCGTAACGCCGCTGTGATTGACAGACTCCAGGAGAGCGGCGCGGTGCTCATGGCAAAGATGTCGCTGGGGGAATTCGCGGGCGGCAATACGAGCAGCGCACTGAATCCCTGGAAACTGGACCGCACGAGCTTCGGCTCATCCAGCGGCACGGTGTCGGCCTGCGTGGCGGGACTGATCGGCTTCGGGATCGGGACCGAGACGGGCGGCTCGATCGTCTTCCCCGCATCCTCGGTGGGGGCCTCAGGACTGCGCCCCACGTTCAGCCGCGTCAGTCGGCTCGGCTGCATGGCACTCTCGTGGAGCCTCGACAAGATCGGACCCGTGGGGCGCTCGGCCGAGGACTGCGGCCACATCCTCGAGCAGATCGTGGGCTACGACGCGCGGGACAACTCGTCCACCGATCGCCCCTTCAGCTTCCGCGCCGACCCCGGAAGTATGCGAGGGAAGCGGCTCGGAGTGCATCGCGCCGAGTTCGAGCTGACTCAGTCCGACCACAATCGACAAGTCTTTCAGCAGGCACTCGATGTGTGGGAGCGTATGGGCGTCATCGTCGAGGACATCGAACTGCCGCTGTATCCGACCGGTGCGCTCTTCTCGACAATCGTCACGGTCGAGAGCGGTACGGTCTTCAAGCAGCTCTTCGATGACGGACGCGCGGCCGGAATGTTTTCCTTCAACGAGGACCGCGCGGCGGGGTGGATGGCCGGACGCATGATGCCCGCGGCGGACTACCTCACAGCGCAGCGCATTCGTAGCCAACTCACCCGCGAGGCTGACGAAATCGTCTCACGATACGATGCGGTCATCGCACCCACCTGGCCGAACGGAGCAGCACTCAGGGAGGTCAGCGGGGGTTGGCCGATCCCCGCACGCAACGAGTGGGAGCCACCTGACGAGATTGATGCACAGACACCGCGCCTCAACTACATCGCGAACCTCGTGGGGCATCCAGGACTCAACGTACCCTGCGGCTTCGACCCGGATGGGCTACCGCTCTGCCTCCAGATCGTCGCGTCTCCCTTCGACGATCAGGGCGCGCTCGACCTCGGGATGTCGTTTCAGCGGGATACAGACTGGCACTTGCAGCGGCCGCCATATCCTTGGAGGGAATAACGTCGAGCCGTCCCCCCAGCGCCCGTCGGACATGCGGCTGCAGGCGCCCGACTTCGTCGGTAGCACTAGACCCGCTAGCCATCCCAGTCGCCATCACACAAGTACGTGGGGTGAATCACGAAGTCCTCAAAGACCTCGCACCGCGGCGCGTCGCCCATAGCCCGCATCGCCCGGGCGATCTCCAGCAGTTTGCTCGGCGCGAATTGGAGCACCCGTTCATCAGGATGCGGGACCGTGCGGTACACGTAGGGCTGGTGAGGCTGACTACTTACCTCGATGTGGTTGCCGAGCACCCAGGTCACGGCGTTAACCGCCTCGAACGCGACCAGCCTCTCGGAGATCCCGCACAACAGGCCACGCTTCCGCCGACGGTATGAAGAGGTGTCCCGGATAGACGGAGTCTCCGGTCAGAAGCACCCCCGTCCGCCGGTCGTAGAGGGCAATGCTGGTGGTGTGATGGCCGGGGATCGCGAGCACGTCGAACACGCGATTCCCGAGATCGAACGTCGCCGTGTCGTTCGGCCAATCAGTGAAGTCCCCAAACTCCATCACCTCATCCACGGACAGGCCCACTAGGGTTTCGACACCGACTGCCTCGCGGAACTCTGCGTCGGCACTCCTGTGATCACCGTGGGAATGTGTGTGAGCCACCACGAGTGGCACGGGGTCACTGTCTAGCTCGTCTGCCCGCTGCTCCAGGATGTCCATAACCGCGCCGTACACGTTGGCGTCGGGCACGGCTTCAGTATCCATGAGCAGCGCTCGCTCCGCGCCGATGAACAAAAAGAGGAACGGTGCCTCGTAGTTCGCGCACATGGATTGGCGAATGATGTAGAAGTCTTCGCCGTACGCATGTACTTGAAATGGAGATGCGTTGGCGCAGTCCAGGCCGGAAGCCCAACGCGCGGGGAGAGTCCCGGGATTTGTGGCTTCAACCCCAAGCCCATCGACCCGGACCCCATCCGTCCGCCGCCCGTACGCGAAGACGCCCAAGAAAGCGAGAGTGATACAGAGGATGAAGACACCCACGGCTCGGTAGCGGCCTCGCAAGCCTGTGATCACTGACGCACCCTCAACCGCAGAACCTCATCGCCGCCACCGCCAACGTGCGCGCCATCGTCACCAGATCCTCGATCTCGACGTACTCGTCCGGCCGATGTGCGACACGGATATCTCCGGCGCCAAAAAGCACGGCAGGCGTTGAACCGACATTCGCGATGAGCCCCATGTCCGCGCCGTAGGTAACACCCTCGAGCGGGGCCTTGTTGCCCGTCACGCTTGACGCCGCCCCATGGATCACGGAGACGATAGGGTGATCAGGCGACGTCCGTGCCGGCAAAAAGCGCCCACCCCACCATTCGACCTCGGGCGGATTGTCCCGCAGCCAATCGTCCTCCGATGCCGCCTGCGACACCGTCGCCTCGAGTTCGCCCCGGGCGGAGTCAAAGTCTTCGCCTGGCGCCACGCCCATGCGTCCCTCCATCGTGACATGATCGGGGACCGAAGAGGCCCAATCTCCCCCCCGGATGGTCCCGATGCTGATCGGGAACGGGATCGCGTAGCTGGCGTACAGCGGGTCACCTTCTTTTCCCTGGTTGCGCTCGACTTCGAGTCGCTGAATCGCGGCATACACACCGAACATCTTCTCGAAAGCGCTGACGCCCTCATCGCGCACCGCGCCGTGGGCCGCTAAACCCGGCACACGTATGCGGAAGTTGAGGCAGCCGGCTTGAGCCGGAGCAACAAACAGGTCCGTGGGCTCCATGACGATGGCTCCATCGGCCCGATAGCCACGCAGAATCGTCGCAAGTGTACCCAGTCCGCCGTCCTCTTCGGCAACCACGCTCTCCAGATGCACGGTGCCGGATAACTCGACCCCCGCTTCGCGAAGGGCGCGTAAGGCGTGGAGTCCGGCGAGCAGCGGCCCTTTCATGTCGAGTGCGCCACGTCCGTAGATACGGCCCCGCTCCACGACGCCCCCGAACGGCGGATGGCTCCACAGCTCCTCCGCACCAGGCGGCACCACGTCGACGTGCCCGTTCAGGATGAGGCTGCGACCGTCTCCGGTGCCCGGAAGCGTGCCGACCAGACCAAGGGGCTGCTCCCGCTCAATCTCCCATGAGCAATCGGGATGCGCTGTCACCTCATCGAGGTCGATCGGCCAGAGGTCGACGTCGAGACCCACGTCGGTCATGAGTTCAGCCATGAGTTCCTGAGCGGGTCCCTCTTGACCGTTCCAGCTCTCGACGGCGACGAGGCGCTGAATCGACTGGACCAGGAGGTCGCGGTCGACTGATTCGGCGACCCGAGCCTCCGTCGGGGTCAGCGTGTCGGAGGACGGTGGCACCTGCATGGCCTTGTCAGCGAGCGAAATTCCACCGAGTGACGGATGACTCCGTCCGGCTCTCCATGATAGCACGAACACGCGCCACGATGTCCCGATAGTCCGCGCTCACGTCTGTCGTCTCGTTCGGATCAAGCTCCAAGTCATAGAGCTCGATCGCTGCACCGGGGTCGTCATGCCCACCCAGCCGGACGCCCTTCCACTGCCCGATCCTCACGGCCTGCGCGCCGTTCCACAGACCATGGTATTCCCAGTAGAGGTGATCTCGATCGACCTGACCCGCCTCACCGAGCAACGTAGGCAGGAAGGAGACCCCGTCGATCCCCTCCGGAGACGAGACACCGACGACATCCGCAAAGGTCGGCATCATGTCCCAGAACGCGGAGACGTGATCGCTCTGGGAGCCGGCCTCGATGCGACCCGGCCAACGCGCGATGAGCGGCACCCGAATCCCGCCTTCGTACACCGAGCCCTTCAGTCCACGCAGACCGCCCGTGCTCTCGAAGTACTCCGCGTCGACTCCGCCGGTGTAGGTGGTGCCGTTGTCGCTCGTGAACATCACGAGCGTGTTCTCGGCGAGTCCTAGCTCGTCGAGTCGCTCGAGGATGCGTCCGATGTGGGCATCCATGCGCGTGATCATCCCCGCGTACGCAGAAAACGGACGCTCGTGCGGGAGGTAGCTCCGGTCACCGAGGTAGGGCTCCTCATCGAACTCACCCTCGTATTCGACGAGCGACGAGTCGGGCACCTGAAGCGCGAGATGCGGAACCGCGAACGGTAGGTACAGGAAGAACGGCTCGTCCTGGTGCTCGTCGAGGAAGCGAAGGGCGTCGTCGGCCATTACGTCCACGGAGTACTCGTTACCCACATATTGGTCGTAGGCGTCCGAATCCGTCGGGTCCGAGCCCTCGAAGCGCTGGTGCGCGCTGAAGTACTCGTTGTCCAACTCGACGCGCTCACCGTTCCGCCACAGGTGCGTCGGGTAGTAGTTGTGGGCGAGCTGTTGGTCGAGATAGCCGAAGAAGTAGTCGAAGCCCTGATGATGGGGCTGGCCAATCGATCCACGCCCCCCGAGTCCCCACTTTCCGATCGCCCCCGTCACGTATCCGGCGTCCTGGAGCATGCTGCCCAGCGTATATGTGCCGGAGTCCAGCGGCATCTGGCCGAGTTCGTCGGGATCGGGATAACCCCCGACCTCGAAGTTGTCCCGGATCTGTCCGTGTCCGGTGTGCAGCCCCGTCATCAGTGTGCCGCGAGACGGCGCACATACGGGACTTCCCGAATAGTGGTCGGAAAAACGCATGCCCTCGGCGGCCAGCGCGTCGAGGTACGGCGTCCGGATCTTCGTCTGACCGTACGAGCCGAGTTCCCCGTAGCCGAGATCGTCGGCGAGCATGTAGATGATGTTGGGCGGCTGCGGTGCGGGTGTGGCGACGGTGCACCCGGCCAGTACGAGCGCCACTGCAACACTGAGCGGACGAATTTTCATGACACCGGGTCCGCCGGCCGTCTCGTATGGAAGTCCGTGACCGCCTGATACGCCGCCACCACAGCGAACATGCGCTGCTCACCGAATGGCGGAGCAGCCAGCGTAGCCCCCCTTGGCACTTTGCGTCCGGTGGTCGAGTCGGTGTCGAAGCCGATCGGCATGCACATGGCCGGCAGCCCGGTTCCGTCGAAGGGACCGGTCCCGCTCGTGAGCACGACGTCGCACTGATTGAAGAGCTGCGTGAGCATGCGCTGAAGCAGCAGGTTCCGGGCCTGCTGGACCTTCACGTACGTATCCGCGCTCTGCAGCATGCCGTTGAGGAAACGCGGAAGCCGATCCGCGAAGTCGCGCACGTCCTTGCGCAGCTCCTCCATGAAGAAGGCCGTCGGGTCGCCGTGTGAGCCGCCCAGCGCCCCCGACGTCAGCTCGTCCCACTGATCAGGCATCGTCACTTCTCCCACCACGTCAACGGACGGATTCCGCTCGAGCGTCGCGATGAGTTCTCGCCGCAGCTCGATGACACGTTCGTTACTCCCGCCACGCCCGTTGCTCGCTGTGAGGTAGCCGGGCCAAACGCCGATCCTAGTCGGCCACCGGACCGCCGGGTTGTCTCCCGGGAACGGCGTCGCAGCCAGCACGTAGTTGGGAGCGGGCGGTAGGCCTAGCGAGCGCGGATCCTTCGGGTCGGGCTGGGCCAGCACCTGAAGGAGAATCGCGGCGTCGAGCGCGTTGCGTGCCATGGGTCCGACGTGGTCCCGCGTGTAGCTGAGCGGGATCACACCGTGCAGCGAGATACGCCCAAACGTGGGCTTGATGCAGGTCAGTCCTTCGGCATTCCCTGGGCCAATCACCGATCCACCGGTCTGCGTCCCGATACCGGCAACCGCCAGCCGGGCCGCGACGGCAGCCCCAGTTCCCGACGAAGAGCCGGCAGGGCTCAGACGCACGTCGTTCGGTGCCCACGCGTTACGCGTCGTCGGGGTCGTCGTTCCGTACACTCTCGCACGTCCCCCCGCGAGGTTGCCCATCTGAGCCTTGCCGACGACCAGGCCACCGGCGGCTCGCATGAGCGCGACAGCGGTGCCGTCGTAGTTCGGTTGAAAGCCCTCGTATACGAGCGATCCGCCCTCCGTCAGAAGGTCGGCCGTGTAGAAATTGTCCTTAGGCGCGAGGCAGATACCGCGCAGTGGTGCGTCGAGCCCCCCGGGGGGCGTCCGCCCTGCCTGGGCCAGAAGGTCTTCCCGGGTCGGGCGGGCAGCGTACGCCTGGTAGAGGTGATCGAAGCGTTCGATGCGGTCGACGTGTGCGTTGACCAGGTCGGCAGGAGTAACGGTGCCGGACCTGAGCAGTGTCATGCTCTCGGATATCGTGGCCTCCGTCAGATCCTCCCGAGCCTGGGGGCGCACAGTCGTAGCGAAAGCCTCCTCACCCATCGCCGCCCCACGCCGGCTCGACACAGCGGGTCTGGGCGAGAGCAGCGTTCCTGCAGCCGCCGCGGAAGACACCCAAGCCATCCGGTTCACGAACCAACGACGCGAGACCAGGCCGTCTTGCGGAGGCGGCTCATCGGCGGGACGGCTTCCCTCGCTTCCCGCGCTCATTCTTCGGTCCAGGCCGTGAACGGCGCAGGATGAGTCACCGGAAGATTGAACTGCGGATCGATCTCGAAGTCGGCGACTTCGACGTCCTGACGAAGAATCGACCTTCCGTTGGCCAGCAGGCGCTCCCGATCCATAGGCGCGTCTTCGTCCGACTCCGGCAGCACCGAGATGTCGATGCCGAGCAGCGCATACCGGGTGAGTATGTACGTGTTCAGCTCTTCGTCTGTGGGGGTGGGCGGCACTTGTCTAGGCATGGCTGCTGACTCGGTTGGAGGGCTCGCTTAGCACAACAACTTGAGGGTCCGTAACGTTTCGAGCCAGCGGTTTGTCGATACACGTCACCGGGGCGTCGATGGGCTGCCCTGTCACGAAACGCTGACATCACGTAGTCTCGGCCCAGAGAAATTCACCGCATCGGAGGAGATGCTATGAGGACGACGTTGATGGTCTTGCTTTCCACCTGCCTATTCGCCGCCACCGGGTTGGCTCAACAACCGGGTCGGCGGGGCGGCCAGCAACTGACTCCCCAGCAGCAGGCCGAACGAGCCGCCGCGCGCGCAGCCGAGATGAGGGCTCCGCGCCCGATCGATGCGGTCACCAGCCTGTGGCTGGAGGAGCTCACGTGGATGGAGATCCGCGACGCGGTCGGGGACGGAAATACGACAGCGCTCATTATGACGGGCGGGTTGGAATCCAATGGACCCCACCTCGCATCCGGTAAGCACAACTACTCGAACAAGCTCATGGGCGCTGCGGTGGCGGCGGCACTCGGCAACACGTTGGTCGCCCCGCTGGTCACCCTCGAGCCAGGTAATCCGAGCCGCGACGTCATGCTCGGCAATACCGGACCGATGGTCTCACAAGAGACGTACATCGCATGGCTGACGGACATGGGTGACAGTCTTCGCGGCATGGGCTTCACCGAGGTCTACTACCTCGGAGATAGCGGCGGAAACGGACGCGGAATGGCCGCCGCGGCAGAGGCGCTCACCGCCAAGTACCACGGGAACCCGACGACTTTCCATCACGTGCCTGAGTTCTACAACCATGTGCAGGTTCGCGAGTACATCCAGGAGGAACTGGGAATACCGGAAGAAATGGAATACAACGCGAGCTCTGGCTCAGACGGAATCCATGAAGAACTGTCCATCACGTCGATCATGTCGGTCATCGATCCGACGTCGATCCGGTTTGATGAGCGCGTGAAGGCGGGTCGCGCCTCGATCAACGGCATCAGCTTGGAGCCGCTCTCGCAGACGCAGGAGCTGGGACGGAAACTCATCGAGTTCCGGACGAAGCTTACCGTGAATGCTATTCAGGCAGTGCGCGCCAACAACTGACGGACGCTTACAGACGCTTAAGGGCCGGGGAGGGCCTCCTCCCCGGCTAGCGTCAGCCGCCTATTCGTGTCCAGCGATCGGCCGGCGCGATCCTGTCGCTCTCGCCTCCGGGCACCCAGAGAACGAGCGCCTTTACCGGCCCGTCGCTCAAGACACGGTGCATGACCTCGTCACCGGGTTTCACGACTCCTGCCATGCCGGGTTCGAGGCGATGCTCTTCGCCGTTCACGACGTGGCCCAGCACGCCCTCGACGACGTAGAAGATCTCCATAGCTCCGTGACGGTGTCCCGCGGCGGGATTCGCCCCGACCGGGAACATGATCTCAGCCACTTCGATTTGGTCGCTTCCTAGGTTTGTCGCCTCGAACAGCATCTTGATCGAGGTGCCGCTTCCGAGCGTCAACACTCTCGTGCCAGCGCTCGCGCGCGCATAACCGTCAGGCTGCTGCGCGCCGGCCACCGAGGCGGTCGTGAGCATCAAAAGGAAGACTACGAGAACCGACCAAGCCCCTCGCCCAGATAGAACCATGATGTGCTCCAACAGTTGTCGCAAAAAGATATTTGACAAATGTGGGTCTGATGTAGCATTTACTGGCATTCCTGCGGAATCCAGTCTCACCCCCCGGGGGGCTGTCGTTATGAAAACAGGTAAGGGTTTTACCCTCATCGAGCTGTTGATCGTGGTCGTGATCATCGGAATCCTGGCATCCATCGCCATTCCGAAGTTCTCCGCCGTTAGGGAGAAGGCCTACTACTCCACTATGAAGGCCGATCTCCATAATTTGGCGAACCAACAAGAGCTCTATTACCAGAACACCTTCTCGTACACAACCAATACGGTGCTGCTCCAGTAGGACCTTTCCAACGGGATCACGATGGGCTCGGCATCTACGAACTCTGGCTGGTCGGCGAGCGTCACCCATGCTGCGACAGGTACAAGCGAAGGCTGCGTCGTCTTCTATGGCAATGCGACCACTGCGACTGTGGGCTCGACGACCTCGACCTCCCAAGGCGCGATAGCCTGCACGAGGTAGTTCGTCCTCGTCCACCCCGAGGCTACCTCAGCTCCGCGGTCAGGTCAGCCAGCGTCCGCCATCTCTCGCAGAGACTCGAACGTATAGATCCCGGTCGAGTGGCCATCGCTCCACACGAATTGAAGCGCGTACCGTCCCACGTAGTGGATTGCTGTCGGGTAGACTGAATCGGCCACCTGCTTGGCCGCGAGAGTGCGCACCCCCGTCATCTCGTCGACACAGCCGGCGCACGGACACAGCAACCTCAACTTGCGAGGTATGTACTCCGAGGCCACGCCGTCCTTCCAGGTGATGCGCAGCCTGGCTTC
>Ga0114996_10001404_pt1 | contig 32477 bp, 28 predicted proteins | sample ArcticOcean_MG_C_4_FD_87039 | JGI IMG/M metagenome (GOLD analysis project Ga0114996, IMG submission 87039) | Marine microbial communities from western Arctic Ocean - ArcticOcean_MG_CB4_134 | ecosystem: Environmental > Aquatic > Marine > Oceanic | place: Arctic Ocean: Canada Basin | collected... | reverse complement strand
GTCAAACCACCCAACATGTACTGAATGCGTCTGTCATGATCCGAAAAGGCCTGGTGACCGGCGAGAAGGTCCTGGTGATCGACCAAAACCTGTGCACGGACTGCAACGGGTGCGTGGACGCCTGTGCTTCACGACACGGTGTTCCTCGGCTGCAGCGGCGTGGGCTGCAACTGGGCCAATACCTGTTCCCGGCTGCCTGTCGACATTGCGACGACCCCGTCTGTCTGTTGTGCTCAGTCAACGGCATCATTCGCAAACCCAGCGGCGAAATCAGTATTGACCCGGACGGCACTTGCATTGGCTGTGGTGCCTGCGCCGAACGTTGCCCGTATGGCAACATTAGTATGCATCCACGAGAGGCCCTAAGCGATCGGGGAGAGCGATCGTGGACCGGCAGCATCATCGACATGATTCGCCCCCAATCGGGACCGGGGGGAGTAAGCACGTTCATGAAAACAGGCAACCTCCTCGACCTCTTGCGAAGAACACCCGCCGGTGAGCAGACCGAATTGGTCGAGAGCAGCAGTGAACTGATCGCCGTGAAGTGTGATCTGTGCGCAGGTGATGAGTACTCCGACCAAGCATGCGTAACCGCGTGCCCGGTGAGCGCTGCATTTCGCGTGGATCCCCAAACACTCCTCGAAGACAATCCCAACACCCAGAAACCGCTCCTCTCCCACGCAAAGAACGCGCATTCGGGAGAGAAGTAATGAAGAGGCGTCTACAGCGTGTGCTGGCTCAGGGGGAGCGCCACCGTGCCTGGTTGGTCACCACACTCGTCGTCACCGCGGTGATTGTGGGCATATTCTTTGGAACCAAAGGCGAGTACTGGATCGGCCTGTCCGGGATGGGCCTCTTTTGGGGAGTCCTCGCCACAGTCTTGGGCGCATTGTCCATGTTGTACAGCGTACGAAAACGCTCGTGGGTAGGGGGCAACCCACGGTTCAAGGGCACCATGGTTGCGTGGCTTTGGTCTCACGTCTACTTGGGAGGACTGGCGTTGGTCGTGGCCGTGCTCCACGCCGGCACGGGACTGACTCGTATAACGTTCACATCGGGGTGGGTGCTCTTCATTGCTTTTGCTTTGGTGGTCGTGACGGGCATCATCTGGCGCCTGGTCTACCACCGTTTGCCAAGCCGAGTTCAGCCAACCATTCGCAATTACTCCCCCCAGGACGCCCAGGACCGCGCAGAGCATCACCGCATTGAAATCGAGAAACTGTCGGCCGGAAAAAGCGATGCGTTCCGACGCTTGAAAGACCACATCTTGGAAGAAGGTCTCGGGCAAGCGCTGAGCCCAGACATTCACAGCAAACTCTCCGAGTTGGTGGACGACGAACAAGAAGCGCTCAAAGAGATCGGCCGGCGCAATGAACGGATGCGCAACCATCACCAACGACAGCAGAAACAGGGCAAAGTTCACTGGATGCTGCAGGGCTGGCGTTTGCTCCACGTCCCTGCCGCCTTACTCACCATGGTGGTTCTTCCCTGGCACATCATTTCCGCTACGTCCGAAGCCAAGTTCTTTCAGCCCGACGACCCCAAAGATCCCGTGTTTGAATCGGCCGAACGCTGTGGACGCTGCCACCAAAAACAACACGACGAATGGCGCCGTTCCATGCATGCCCACGCCCTGAGCAGTCCCCTGACCATCGTGCAAACCCGGTTGGCTGTACGCAATTCGCTGAGAGGGGAAAGTCCGATCACAAAGCAAGTCTGCGTTGCCTGCCACGGGCCAGTGGCCACCCGCGTCATGGACGACCCTGTAGAACCACTGTTATTGGATCACGACGCCGGCAAAGAAGGCATAACCTGCGTGGTATGCCATCAATTCACGGGTTCCCCGGACGACACATATGAGCATGCCACGCCCAGAGACAGCGCAAACCCCAACAAACCCACCAACTCCGCCATCGGCGCGTGGCCGAGTTATCATAAAAAGATATCCGGAGACCGGACGGTCTTACACTTCAAGGCCAGAGGACCCCGGGAGACCGAAAACCTGTATCACACCGTCCGACGCTCAAAATTCGCGGACAATCCCAGTCAATTGTGTGCCTCATGCCACAACGTCCACGCCGATCGTTCCTCTCAAGGCATGGAGATGCTCAAGCTACAATCCATTTATGATGAATGGGAAACAGCCGGAGCCGGCACTCCCTGCCTCGATTGTCACTCCGGCCCAGAGAAAAACAACCACTTGTTCATTGGGGTGGACTACCCCATCGACAACCCCGATATCAATCGAGAGGACCGGGAGTGGTTGCTTCAGAAAGGACATAAGGGCGAGTCCGCGGCCAGCATCGAAATCAAGAACGAGAAGGACGACGATGGTCGCTTCGAGATCCACCTGAACGTTCCAAGCGGCGGCCACAACTTCCCCTCGGGCTTCGCGTTTGCACGACAAGTCTGGCTGGAGGTGATCGTCACCCGAGATGGAGACAAAGTATTTTCGTCGGGCGTTCTAGACAGCGATACTCAGGACTTGTGCGATTACCAGTCCATGAACGACATGGGCGGTTCCGTTGAACACCATCTCGACTGCAATGCCAATTCCGATCCTCAGTTGGTCAATTTGCAACAGCGACTCACCAATCCGGACGGCAAAGAGGTGGTAATCCAATACATTGAGGGCGGCCCCGAACCCCGCGTCCGACGCGAACCCAAAAGAAAAGACCTCATCCCTCTCGAGCCCGGCGACGAAGAAACCTATCCGTATCAGATAGACAAGCTGGCGGGCGAAGAGGTCGAAGTCAAAGTCCGGCTTCGATTCCGCCACATCCCGCCCTACTTTGTGCGGCGACTGGCCAGCGACTACGAAAGAGCCAAACTGCCCGAGCTGGAATTGGATGACTGTGATGACCTGAAAGACTGCATCAAGAACATCGAGGTCATCGACATCGACAGCGCCAGCGGAACCATCCGGAACCTCTAAGCCCCTCCCATTCCATTGGCTCCTCACCTGCGCTACACTCAAACGCTCAGGAGAACAAACCGTTTATGCCCATCCACGATCCAGAGCTCATTGGGCCCGATGATTTCCCGGTCCCCTTTGGCCGCTACACCCTGACGCGCTTGCTGGGCGAAGGGGGCATGGGCCGGGTATTTCGAGCGGTACTCCAAGGGGATGCTGGCTTTAGCAAACCCTACGCCATCAAGGTGGTACGGACCTCCGCGCTGCGGCAAAACCCCAAGTTGACCGACAGCCTGGTTCAGGAAGCCCGTATCGGCGCCCTGTTGAATCACCCCAATATTGTCACGACCAACGATTTTAACAGCGTGGACGGCATCCCCTACATCGCCATGGGACTCATGCGCGGCGTGGGGCTGGACGAGTTGCTCGTCAAAGGTAGCGGCCTGGAGCCGGGTCAAATCGTAGATCTGGCCCGGCAAGTCTGCGACGGACTGCACTACGCCCACGAGTTCGAGGACGAGGCCGACACCGTGGAGCTGGTCCATCGCGACCTCAAACCCGGGAATGTTTTCGTGACCCGCAACGGTGTGGCCAAGATCCTGGACTTTGGGATCGCCAAGGCTACCCAAGGCTATGGAGACGCCACGGCTGTGGGCATGGCCAAAGGCACCATGGGCTACATGTCACCCGAGCAGTTCGACTCGGCGACGCTGGATCGTCGTTCGGACCTCTTTGCGTTAGGGGCTGTGCTCTACGAAATGACAATGGGCGACGCGCTGTTTCAGGGGGAGAGTACGGCCCAGGTCATGAGTGCCATTGTCAACGTGGAGGAAACACTCGCCCAGCGTGATGGCGTGGCGGCAGTGGATGGCAAGGTCCCCGGCCTGGGGCCGATTATGCATCGATGCCTTCGAAGAGATCGCGACAAGCGATACCCCACAGCCCGGGTCATCTCAAAGGAGTTGGCCGCGTTGCAGACAGCCTATCCTGGCAAGCAGTCTTTGGAAGAACACGTCCGCTCGTTTATGACGGCCCACAGGCCTGCGGATGAGTCGTACACCGACGAGGTGACCGGTCCGCAGCGTTCCCGGGAGACCCCTCCACCGACACGAGCGATATCGTCCGTTTCCTCGGAGTTACCCCAACCGACACAAGCAGTGGACACATCTCCGCCCATCCAGCGTCAGGAGGTGGTATCAACGCCAGCGCCTTCGGGTTCGTCCCTCAACACGGGCACGATCATCGCCATCGTTTCCACCTTGATAGCCATTGTGGCAATCGGAATGCTGTTGCGAGAGGGAGACAAGAAAACGACCGAAGACGAGGACGAAAGGCCACAGGCTACTGTTCCAGCAAATCCAGTGCCCGCCGACACGCCTGGCACGACCCCAACCGAGACGCCTGCCCAGGTCGATCCCCCGGAAACACGAGTGCGTGGCGTCGATCTGGGTCGAGCAGCGACTCCAGGCCGACCCATCCACACCTTTACCGGCCACCGAAACCACGTGATGGCGGTCGCATTTAGCGCGGACGGCGCCCAGGCCCTCTCGGGAGGGATGGACAGGAAAGCACGTCTTTGGGACCTCCAGGGTCGAAAACTTCTGTTCACCTTTCGAGGGCACACGGAGATGGTTACCTCGGTAGCGTTGAGCCCCGTAGGCAAAGAGGCGATCTCGGCAAGTGCAGACAACAGTTTGCGGCTATGGAACATCGAAACTGGACGCCCACTCCGCATCCTCGGGAGTCACAAAGGCGACGTCAGCTCCGTGGCTTATAGCCCGGACGGACAGCAGGTCGTGTCGGGCAGTGCAGACAATACTCTGCGGCTATGGGACGTTCAAAGCGGCCGTATCATCCATTCCCTCACCGGGCACACCAGTGATGTGCAGAGTGTGGACTTTGCTGGCGATGGTCAGACCATTGTGTCCGGAGGTGGCCCCAAAAAAAAGGACTTCAGCGATACCAATCGAGACACAACGGTGCGACTTTGGGACGCCAACACCGGTCGTCTATTGCACACTTTCTCTGGCCACAGGGGCACGGTCCGTGCGGTAGCATTTGGCGCGAATGGTCGCCTGGTGCTTTCCGGTGGCTTCGACGATCGGCTGAGGCTGTGGGATGTCTCTAGCCAGCAACAAATTCGAGACTGGCGGGCCACGAAAGCCGACATCACCACCCTTGCGTTTAGTGCCAATGGGAAACACGCCCTGTCCGGTAGTTACGACCGAAAGGTGAAGCTGTGGGATGTGAGTAATGGGCAACTCCTTCGTGAGTTCACCGGGCATACACAAGGCATACAAGCCGTGGCTTTTAGTCCCGATGGGCACTACGCTCTTTCGGGCAGCAAGGAAGGCACATTGAAGCTTTGGGACTTGCAAGCACATGTGCCACCCTCAACCGATTCTCCACCACTGTAGCCGTCGGGTCCTCCTCCAAAGTCCAACCAGTAATAGCGCCCCTCCCATTCCATTGGCTCCTCACCTGCGCTACACTCAAACGCTCAGGAGAACAAATCGTCGATGCCCATCCTTGATCCAGAGCTCATTGGACCCGGTGATTTCCCGGTCCCCTTTGGTCGGTACACCCTGACGCGCTTGTTGGGAGAAGGCGGCATGGGACGCGTGTTTCAAGCCGAGTTGCAGGGTGAATCGGGTTTTAGCAAACCCTACGGCCTCAAGGTGGTCCGAACCTCCGCGCTGCGGCAAAACCCTGCATTGGCGGACAGCTTGGTTCAGGAAGCCCGTATCGGCGCACTGCTGAACCACCCCAACATCGTCATCACCAACGACTTCAACAGCGTGGACGGCCTGCCCTACATGGCCATGGAGCTGCTGCGGGGGGCCACACTCAGCGAGCTCATTCAAGACGAAACGCCCCTGGAGCCCGGCCAAATCGTGTCCCTCGCCCGTCAGATCTGCGAAGGGCTACACTACGCCCACGAGTTCGAAGACGAAGCCGACACCGTGGAGCTGGTCCACCGAGACCTCAAGCCGGGCAATATTTTTGTGACGCGAAACGGCGTGGCCAAGATCTTGGACTTTGGGATCGCCAAAGCCACTCAAGGCTATGGGGACGCTACGGCCACTGGCATCGCCAAAGGCACCATAGGCTATATGTCGCCCGAGCAATTCGAGTCGGTGCCTTTGGATCGGCGCTCAGACCTCTTTGCGCTGGGGGCTGTCTTGTACGAGATGGTCACGAGCGAAGCGTTGTTCCAAGGCGAGAGCAGCGGGCAGGTGCTCAAAGCCATCGTGATGGTGGAGCACACACTCACAAAACTCGATACGGTAGCGACGGTGGATGCCAAAGTCCCCGGCATGGGCCCCATTGTGCATCGCTGTTTGCGAGAGAACCGCGACCAACGTTTTCAAAGCGCTGCGGAGGTGTCAGCGGCTCTGGAAGAGTTGGAAAGTACCCTTCCAAAAACCGAATCCATCAAAGATCGGGTTCGCTCCTATATGACGAAGCGCGGTGATGTGGAGACCCCGCCCACCAATGTGGTAACTGGCCTGCAAAAAGCCACAGGAGATCATCCGTCCACGCAAGCCATGTCGACAACGCCACCGGCTGGATACAACCCCACCCAGGCCGTGGATGTGGCGGTGGTGACGAGCCCGCAAGCCACCCAGGCGGTGAATGTGGCACCAACGCCGCCCCCGGCGCCCAAAACTGCAACGTCTGGTGGCGAAAAGCGAATCAGCACGGGGACAATCATCGCAATCGCTTCGGTTTTGGGGGTCCTCATCCTTCTCGGTTTTCTGTGGCCAGGAAATGACAAGTCGAAGTCTCGCCGGCAGGCCCCCCCGGGAAAATCCGGGGGGATAATCACCACAAAAACTCCTGGCGGGACCGGCGGGACCAGCGGGACCGGCGGGACCAGCGGGACCAGCGGGGCCGGCGGAACCCGCCAACCGGCTTTCAAGGAGACGCGCCTCACTGGCCTTCGGGCAAGCTCAACATGCCCTGCGGTACGCCCCTTCGCAGGGTACTCCTGGGAACCTTCCAATCTCGTGGACGGCGACATCGAGACATCGTGGCAAGCACGGGATGGCAAGTGTCCTGGGGCGACGGGATTCCGAATCGACTGGCCCGGCACTCAGGTGGTCTCAGGAATCCAAATCACCAACGGGTGGCAACATAAGAACGCCAAAGGCGATCAGTTCTTGCGCAACGCAAGGATTCGGATCGTACGGATTACGCTGGACTCCGAGATCACTCAGCAGGTTTTTGAGGAGCACGAACGAGCGCCAAGGATTTTTGAGATTCAGCCACCGACGGAAGCTTCGCATGTCCAAGTGGATGTCCATTCGATTTGGCCGGGGGATCCCCACAAGAAGGACGTCGCTGTCTCGGAGGTAAAAGTGTTTGTCCAAGCGGGGAAAGGAAAAAGACCAGCTCGCAGAGAAGTACCCGACCCACCCATCAAACTCGAGCCCAAGCCGGACCCACATGCCCACTTTCGGACACTACTCCAACCGAGACCTGGGCACTTCCCGACGTTGGGCGATAGCAAACAAGCCAAAAGGTTGAAGCGCAAGGCCGGTGGCATGACCAAAGCCGACCCCAATGGCGCCGCCCTGGTCTTTCTCCAGGCCATACGGCTCGACCCCAACTGTCCATCCGTCTATGAGGCCCTGTCCTACGCACTGCTCTTTGCCAGACGCCATGAAGAAGGCGTAATCACCGGTCGTATGGGAATTCAAAAAGCAGATGTTGGAGTGCAGTCGGCGAGAGCGTATTACAACACGGGACTCAACCTGGAAAAATTGCAGCGGTATGCGGAGGCTAGAGCAGCCTACCAAAACTCTTTGTTGCACCGGGAACATTCGGAAGTACGGCGTCATTTGAACAACCTCCCAAGTTTTTGAGAAACTCGGCAAGATTGCGGCGCTATTGAGCGCCCACCTCGACACAAGATCGGGCGCAAGGCGAGCCCGGACTTTCCTCCGCTTTGTCGGCGACTAGAAACAGTCGGGATCGGTGAAGATGCACTCGTCGCAGGTGCCGTCGCCGTACTTGTTGTCTTCCTCGCAGGGATCCACACAGGTGCCGTCGTCGCCGAAGACGCCCGTGTCGCACTCCAGGTTGGTCCAACAAGCGCCAAAGGCCGGGGGACCACACTTGTCGCCCATCTTGCCGTTCTTGTAGCAGATGCCGTCGAAGCACGTGGTGATTCCCACGCAGCGACCAATACCCAGACCGCACGTCTCGCCCGCCAACTTCAGCGGCGTACAAATGCCCGTAACATCGGTCTCGGCCGTAAAGGTACATCCCAAACCGTACTCACAAAGCGCGACGCCCAGACCGCAGACTTGACCATCACCGACCCGCGCATGGCATATCGTGCCGTCCGCTGGATCCAAGGTCTGCAGACATTCGCTGTCTCCCTGGCAACCACCGAGGCCCTGACCGCAAGGCGCGCCATCGGCTTGATCGGCGAAGCACTGGTACTTGGGCGTGCCTGAATCGGTGGTGTAGCATTGGGATCCTTCTTGGCACAGACCCAAACCAAAGGCGCAGGAAGCACCCAAGGGTTGATCGGCGTAGCAGATTTGCATGGCGAGGGTGATGTCCGTGTAGAAACAGTTCGCATCGTCCACGCACATGCCCTTACCAAACGAACACTGTTGGCCGACCGCGTTGTCCGCATAGCACATGGGCGTAGACAAGGTCTTGTCCGTAAAGATACAACTCGCTCCGTCCACGCACAGCCCTTCGCCATAGGCGCAGGAGCTGCCCTCAATGTTGTCGGGATAACAGACAAAGTCCGTGAAGGTCGCGTTGACATAACAACTTGTGCCTTCTGCGCACTCGCCGTCCATTTGCCAACAGCTCGCCCCAGCGGCGATCGCAGGGGGCCCAGGCGCGCAGGCGCCCTTGACGCACTGTTCACCCGTAGTGCAGGTGCCGCAGTTACCGCCGCAGCCATCGTCGCCACACATTTTGGGGGTATCGTCTTCATTGGTGCACGAAGGCGCGCACACACACTGACCCGTGGCGTCACACATTTGGTCGGCCGCGCAGACCCCACACGTCCCGCCGCAACCGTTGTCGCCACAGATCTTGCCATCACAACTGGGCTCACAGGGACCACACGATTTTGGATTTTGCCCCGATGGATCGGCCGCGCCGTCCGAACTGCATCCGTAGAAGCCCCCGCCGGCATTCCAACCACACTCTGGCTGGTCCGAACAGTCCACCTCTTTGAGCTGGCCGTTGGCGTCGCAAAACTTGAGCTGAGTGCCCATACAACAACCCTCGTAGGTGATGTCTCCACAACCTTCCGCGCATTGGCCCACCGCGTCGTCACACACCTCGTCCGGTGCGCAGAGGCCGCAGGTGGCGCCACAGCCGTCATCCCCGCAGGTCTTCCCGGCACAGTCGGGCGTGCAGCCGACACACTGATTGTCTTCGCAGGTGGTTCCAGCCGCGCACACGCCGCAGGTCCCGCCGCAGCCGTCCGCGCCACAGTTCTTCCCGCCACAGTCGGGCAAGCATGCACCGCATGGCATGGGGTTGGCTTTACTGGGATCGGCCATGCCGTCGGTACCACAGTCGTAATATTCGTCGGTGCTCCAACCGCAGCTCGGCTTCGGGGTGTCGCCCCCGACACAGTCGATGGTTTGCAATGAACCCTCGTAGCAGAACTTCACCACTTGGCCATCGCAACAGCCTTCGTAGGTCACATCGCCGCAGGGAACCGTCTCCTCGCCACACGTCTGAGTGATCGGATCACAGACCGTCCCTGGATTGCATGCACACGTGCCACCACAGCCATCGTCACCACAAGTCGTTCCGTTGCAGCTCGGAGTGCAGGTTGGAGTCACACAGACATTGTTCTGACATTCTTGATTTCCTGTGCACAGGTTGGGGCAGGAGCCACCGCACTCGTCATCACCACATTGTTTGCCAGAGCAATCGGGCGTACAGGTCCCCGTGTTAATGCAGATCCCATTCTCGCAGGTCTGCGCGTCACCGCAGGTTCCACACATGCCGCCGCAGCCATCGTCACCGCAGCTCTTGCTATCGCATGAAGGCGTGCAGACGACGCACTGGCGATCCACACATCCCTCGCCAAGGCCACAGGTGCCGCACACGTCGCCGCAACCATCCGCGCCGCAGGTCGCCCCCTCACAGTTCGGGGTGCATGTCCCGTTTCCGTCGCTCTCGCCACAACCGACAGCGAGTGCCACCAACATCAAACACAGCCCAACAATATGACTCCAACTCTTTTGTTCTCTCATCGTGACCCTCAGCGTTTCGGTGAATTCAACCAGTGTCCGTACATCCTCATCATGCCGGAAGGTAGTCAAATAGCCTGATATGTCAAAGTAAATCGGCCCAACCCTATACCAAGAAGATTCCGCAGCCCTCCAGCCGATGCCCGGACGCCCATTCGATCGCACCATCAGTTTTAGTGTGTTGTAGGGCATGCTATGTAAAGGGAGCAAAGTGTTCATTGCCTGTGAGGAGCGTCGTCTGTACATGAGTAAAGCCCAGCCCGGCCATGCACTGGAGGGATTTGCAAACCTCCCCACATGGGACTGGCCGGACGACGCCATGGAACGTATCCACGAGGGCCTTCAATCCTCGGATGTACCCACACAGTGTTTGGCCGCGCAGATGGCCGGCAAGATCCCGGGGCATGATCTCGCGCTCGAGCTGATCCGCGTCCTGAAAACCGCGGACGATACGGATCTGCTGGTGGAGACCTCTATCGCCCTGGGCCCTGTGTTGGAAGAAGCGTTGTTGGGCAGCTTCGGAGACGAAGATTTGGAACCGGAGATTACGCCTCATTTGGTTCACGAAATCCAAAGTCTGTTCCGCCGACTCTACCACGATGCAGACGCACCCAACGTCGTTCGACGCCGAGTGCTGGAGGCCAGCGTCCGATCGCCCGAACCCTGGCACGTTGGTGCCACGAGAGCCGCGTTTCAATCCGGAGACCTGGGCTGGCGTGTCACGGCCGTCTTCGCCATGGGATACCTGGATGGGTTCGAAACGCAAATCGTCGCTTCACTCGACGATGAGGATACAGAGATTATTCGAGAGTCCATCCGTTCGGCTGCGAGGCGACGTATCCAAGAGTCCGGGCCACGGGTCCTTGCAATCATCCAAGAGAATGACCAAGACAACCAATTGCGCCTAATTGGCGTGGATGCGTTGGCGCAGCTTCGGCCATCGGGAGCGGTGGCATTCCTGCAGTCACTGACGGACCACAAAGACGACGCGCTGGCCAGCGCTGCACACGTCGCCTTGGACGAGACGCTCATGTGGGAAGACATCGAAGGGCTCGACGATCTCTAAGGATTCCAGTCCGCGAGATGACGATTTGGGATATACTCGTGGCGTGGAAAACGCCGCCGACTCACCTTCTGCATTTCGACAGCATCTACAAACCTTGGGTAAACGATTCGCCCACCCCAACCACGGGTTCTTTGGCCCCCAATCGGTTGCATGGAAGGTGAACCGGGAGGCGGTGCTCATGCTTGGAGGCATGCGGGCATTGCTGTTGCAGGTCGCACATCCGAAAGTGGCACAGGGCGTAGCAGACCACAGTCGTTTCCGCGATCAACCCTTCCAGCGCGCCATGAACACATTTCGAGCCGTGCACACCATTGTTTTTGGGACGCAACAGGACGCCATCGACATGGCCTATCGGGTCCATTGTGTCCACACCCGGGTACAGGGCACCGTCGTGGACCCAATCGCTGAATTGTCTGACACATCCTATTCCGCCAACGACCCAGACCTGTTGATGTGGGTGTTCGGCACCCTCTTCGACTCGGCCCTGCTTGGCTATGATCGCTATTTGCCCCGCCTTAGCGCGTCCGAACGCGCGCGCTTCTATGACGAAAGCATGGTCTTTGCGCGACTCTTCGGTGTGCCGGACGATCGTATCCCACCGGACCTCTACGCATTTCATCGATGGATGGACGACATGTTGACGGGCTCAGAACTGGTCGTCACACCAACGGCCCGAGAGATCGCCCTCTCACTCTTGGATGGCATCGCATTTCCGACCATTTCCAGGCAGCTCCACTCCATCTTGGCCGCGGGCATGCTGCCCGACCATCTCCGGGAAGCGTTTGGGATTCCATGGGGCCGCCGCTCACAGATGATTTATGGTGCTGGAACCCAAAGCATACGCCGTCTCATCGGCCGGCTTCCGAGACGAGTACGGTGGATCCCAGCAGCCATCACGGCGGACAATAGGGTCTCAAAGAAGCAAGCAGGCCGCCGGTGGCATGAGCGAATCCGGAGCCAATAGACACTGCATTCGAAGACTGGCTTTGATCACCGTGCGGGCTTCGTTCTCGTTTAATGTTTCTTGAGCAGAGCGGCCATTAGCGATGGGCTCCAAGCCATCGAGAGCCCCCTTGATTCGCCACCTCGACAACAAGGAAATCTCGGGGCTGGGGGGAACATCCTTCACGCGCCCCAGCGCAGCGCGGTGCAGACGGACGCCGGCGAGCGCATCCGCAATATGCATCGGTTGCTCGTCTGTCCACTGCAGGATCTCCAATGGGCTCGCCAGTCGTTTAAGGATGGCGTCCAAAACGAATTGACTGGCCTCCATCTTGTCATAATGCAAGGTCTCGGGCCGATCGGACGTCTGGTGGTAATGCTTCGTCCGGCCCGTGGAGAGGAAAACGACCGGAATCCCGACATCCCGAAAGGGACCGTAGTCACTGAAATTGCGGCGTCCGGTGGGCAAGTCTTCGACGGCCCGCAAGTGGAGGGATTGAATGGGCAACTGGATCCCCGCCGGGACAGCCCGGCGCAATTCAGTGCCATCGCCCACTGGCGACGTGGCGAATGTTTCCAATCCCATCAAAAAAACCGGGCTTCGATAGCCTTCCCACAGATCCCCGCCCATCAAGTCCATGCACACCATGGCTTTGATGCGCTCACGGTCGATAGTGGGGCGGTCGACAAAGACTTGAGAGCCCATGGCCTGGGTTCGGAAATCCGGCGGCTCCTCCGCATCGAATGCGGCCACGAGAATCGTGCGTGCTGGTGCCCACCCCCGTGCGTGCTGCGCGCGCAACCACTCCAACAAGATGGCCACGGCGCTGGCGTTGTCATCGGCCCCCAGGTACACCTTGCCGCCCAACTCACCCAAATGGTCGTAGTGAGCGCCCACGACGATAACCTCATGGCGGTGCGCCGGGTCTCGTCCGGGAATCAGACCCAACACATTCGCCCCGGACGGAATGGCCTGGCGATAACCATCGTCCCCCGCTGGCTTCAACCCCACTTCCTGGAAGACCGCCTCAATAGCATCCCGAGCCAGGGCACCTCCCGGCGAACCATTGGCACGCCCCCGCAGCTTGGGACCCGCCAGGAAATCCACCCAACAGCGCAAGGCTTGTTGGTTCAACGAACCGTCGCCGTCCAACGCTGAGCGCTGACAACGCGTTGACCTCGGAGATGGTTGTGCGTGTTCAGCAGAGATGGCGGGGGGTTGGATGCGGTTCTTCCCACACGACGCTCCAACACCCAGCAGTACGAGGACCACCAGCCACCGCAATCCACGACTCCCGTCCATTTCTTTCAACGCATTACTCAAGACGGCCTCATTGTGACCCAACCGGCGGCAATGTAAAGCACGTGATTCACATCGGTTTGCAACGCCAATGGCGACGTGCTACTCATTTTGACCCAATCCGAAACTTGAAAAGAGGGGTTCTCATGCCCAAGTTGCTATCCATCCTACTCATCGCACTCTTTGTTGCCCTTGGCAGCTGCTCCGACGGCAAGAAGAAGAAAAGGAAGAAGTCTGGCGGTAACGATGAAGTAGAGGTCCCCTTGCTGAAACGAACGGGCGAAGCGGACGAGGACGAGGACAAGGACGAAAGCAACGAAGCGTCGGACGACAACAACGATGACGGCGGCGAGAGTCTCACGGACCAAGCCAATGCGTTGGCCGACACGATCTGTGCATGCAAGGACAAAGAATGTTTGAAGGGTTTGCGGAAAAAAGGGTCGGCCATAGAGAAAGAGGCCCGTGATGGATCGGAAGCGGATCGGGCTGGGGTAGCTGCATCCAAACAACGTGCCAAGGCCTGCATTCGTTCCATGCGGGAGAGCGCCAACGCCGGTGAGTCGGACGATGGCCCCAGCCTCAGTCAACGGGCCGATGCCCTGGCCACCGAGATCTGTGCCTGCAAGGACATGGACTGCGCCAAGAACTTGGTCAGGCAGGGCAATGCTCTTGAAGAAGCGGCCGAGGCCGGGTCGGAGGACGACCAACGCGGCGTCGGTGCCGCTAAGCGTCGCGCCAAAGGGTGCATAGGCGAGTTGAAACAGTCGCTCACCGAAGAAGCGGCCCCTGCGGAGCCAGTACCCGCGGTGGAGCCAGCACCCACAGCGGAGCCAGCACCCGCGGCGGAGCCAGCACCCGCGGCGGAGCCAGCACCCGCGGCGGAGCCAGCACCCACAGCAGCGGGCATCGATTGTACGGGCGCCAACGCCACAAAATGCCTCATCGAGATTGGTCAATACCAATCTGGCACGGGCGGGAAGACCAAAGACGTGAAACGGGCCATCGCCATCGCCGAACAATTGTGTGCCGATAAGAATGCGACAGGATGTGTCATGGCAGGAGGCCTCTCTCTTCAGGCAGGAGGTGGCCTCGAGACGGACAGAGCCAAAGCGGGATCCTTCTTCGCCAAAGCCTGCAAGCTCGGCCAAAAAGCCGCATGCGCGTCTGCCAAAGCCCTGGGGGCTACGGTCGACTAGACTGCGCTCAGCACAAATAAACAGAAGCAGAGGGGCATGGGGAGCACCGCCCACCGACGGTGCTCCAACAGCGAAGTGGCCCTACGTCACCATCATGGGCAGAATGTCGAGCGGCGGGGTCGTCAGTTCAATGGTTGAACCTTGTTCGTCTTCCACTGAAATGTGAACTGGGAGCGCCTCGATGTACTGCATTGACCCCGTCACTGAGTCGGGATTGGGACCCCGGAAGTGGATGCGAATGCTCACGACCTCGTGAGGCGCGAGTCCATCGTCCAAAGCGTCCGTGGGCGTCACCGACCAGGACAATATCTCCAGATCCTGCGGGTCGCTCTCACTGTTTACAAGGAGAAGAACCGAGATCACATCAATGCTTTGGGCCACGGTGTCACCTAGATTGCGAACCTGAAGGGTCACTTCCGCGTTCTCGCAATTGAGCATACCGCAGCCATCTCCGTCACAATCCCCGGCCGCAAAGGACTCTGCTGGGAGCGACGGGCCGCTGGCTTCCTCGGGACAATCCCAATAGCTACCCAAATGGCCGGACACATAACTCAACTCCAAATCCGACTCGGTGGCCTCACCGTTATTGGGGACCTGGCCACCACAGGCAGCTAGGGCACCCACGAGTACTACACTGATCATCCATTGACTTGCTCTCATTGTTCTTCTCCTTTTACTTCGTGTGCTGTCTACCAAAGTGGGGCTAGCTCATCATCACCGGCAATGAATCGAGCGGGGGTGTAACCAACTCCGCACCGTTGTTTTGGGAATCGATCACAAGGACTTTTACTGGATGAGTAATCATCTCCCAGTTCGAGCTGGGGCCTTTAAACTCGACGCGGACCAAAACCTCTTCACCGGGCTCGAGACCATCCTCAAGTTCGGCTGGCGCGTGAATCGTTTCGATGCTCAAGCTGTTCAACATGGACTTGTCCGAAGCGAGCAACGTCAACTCGGCGATATCGACGCCATGGAGAGTCTCGTTCCCAATGTTTCGGATGCGGATCGTCACCTCGGCCGACTCACAATTCATGAAAGCGCCTTGCATGCACTCCTCATCATCGGGCGGACAGGGCGCCATCATGCCCGCTTCTGCAGAAGAAAAGTCTGCATCGGCCTTAGCGGGTGCTTCGTTTGGGCAGTCGGCATAGATGCCCAAGTGACCTGAGACATAGGTCAACTCGAGGGAGTCTGAGGGTATCGGGTCCCCCGGCGTACCGGCGCCGCAGGCGGAAAGCGACAAGAACAACGCTGTCGCGAACAATACAATTGAAAGTCTCATGATTTCTCCAAGGTTATAAGCAATTGATTTCATAGCGTTTTCAGGAATTCGATCAGGGGTTGAATTTCGACAGTTTTGAGGGTCTGACCACCGGGATGACCCGAGGCCAGCAATGCATCCAGCGTGGGCTGGCTGCCGTCGTGAAAGTAGGGTGCATTGTCCCGCACGCCCAAGAGGCTTGGGATCTTGTAGAATCCTGTGCCGCGGGTCGGTGACAAAGCCACTGCGGGGTCCACATTCAACGTCTCGGCCGGGACCAATCCGCCACTGTACCCTCGCTCCGCTTCGTGACAATGACCGCAGCGACTCTCAAAGAGGGCCTCGCCCTCCTCGACAGCTTCCAGATCCAGGCCCGCGATGTCGGTGGCCGGTGGCGTAAGGGACATGACATAACGCGACAAAGCCCACATGTGTGCCCTGGGCGGACGACGACGCATCCGGTGGTTCTGGATGTATTGGGTCTCCAGCCGAACCGCGAGTGTTTCTGGACCCGACATTCGGATGCTACCGCTGTGGTTCACGTATTGAGCATGCTCCAGTCCCCAAAGATCGGGAATGGCCACCGGGTTGTCCACGCCGTCCTCGGTCACATCGATCCGGCCAGGACCCCATGTACGAAACAGCGCGCCATCTCGGCCCATGTACTCTGCGAACAAGGCCCGCGCCAATCCCATGTCGAGTTGGCGACTCGCACGCCCTGCGATTCCCCCACCGCTATGGCAAAGAGCACAGGTCACCCCATACTCTACGTTGCCATCCAGATCACGATACGTAGCCACACCGGCGACGGTGCCATCCGGAAGAATGTTCAACCCGACCTCTTCCCACAGCTCCGGACGAGCCAGTAGCCACCGAAGATAGGCATCGCGTCGCATGGGCAAGCCCCAAAACGCCCTTTCTCCCAGCTCCTGCCACTTTTCATCGGTGATGGGTGCTTCTGTCGGCAGGAAAACGCCTTCCCACTGGCTCTCTGATCCTCCATTGGCTACGGATGGATCGGCCGCAAAGGGTCCCACTTCCACGTTCACCTCAGGCAGAAGTGCCCATCCGCTGTCTTCGTGGCCATAACTGTTTAGGAGCTTCTTGCTGTACGGTAGATCGGAACGCCACATGGCAAACTCCAACGCAGCGCGTCGTACCGCATGCTCCTCAATGAACTCATCGGGCGTCACGGACACAGGGGTGGGCTCCACGAGCGTACAACCCATCATCAACAACGCTATGGTGCACAAATGTCGCATCGCCCACTCCTAGAGCAACAAGCAGGCCAAGAACTCAAACGGCGCACTGAAGTACAATGTCACATTCGAAAGCCGAGGCATTTCAGCACAAACGTCTAATTCTTTGACGCTCGTGGGTGTACAAGAGGCGAACCCACAACTCGGCCGGAGAAAACTTGGATACAAGCCCAGCGGGAACCTGACCCGGCATTTTTTGCCTACCCGGGCCGACTTTTCCCCCGGGCATCAATTACAGCCGAGCGCATCGTTTAGAGGAAAGCGACTAGGCAGGAAATGCCGTGCGAGCAACAATCTTCCTTAACGATTCTTACGAACGTCACGATTGCAACAGATGCAAGGAAAAGGCCCCCGGGCCCAATCTTTGCGGTGGTTGTTATATTTTGAATGATGAACGCTGTTTTTGAGGATGCCCTCGGGTAGCCAGGATCGTTTCTTGGATGCCCGATGATCCGAAGACTCTGTTGCTGACGGTGTGACCGTTGGGAGAGCATTCGCCCTCCACGATCAAGACCGTTGGCCTCATACAAGTCACTGGATTTCCTCAACGTCGAATCGGTCAGTGACCGTTCGCTGTGATGACTTCGTGCGCCCTGAAAAGGGCCTCGTTTCATCGGATTGGATCAGTGCGCCTTCCGTGCGCTGCACTCCATGGCAAGTGGGCGACACGGACCCGCCTCAACCGTACTCACACATCTGTGCTGGGTAAAGGGACAGGTATGGGCGGAGTGTGGTCATCCAACAGATATCAACCCAAACACAACTGTTAAGGAGCTATACAAAATGTCTATTTCAATTATGACGAATGTCGCCAGTATGCAAGCCACGCGGCACATGGGTAATACCCAAATGCAGCTCGGTCAGAACCTGCAGCGACTCTCTTCGGGTTTCCGTATTAATGGTGCTTCTGATGATGCAGCGGGTCTCGGTGTAAGCGAACGGCTTCGTGCGCAAATTCGCGGTATGGCGGTCGCAAACCGTAACGCCAACGACGGCTTTAACATCGTACAAGCCGCTGAAGGCGCGATGGGTGAGGTTGCGGACATTCTGCAACGTCTGCGAGAGGTCGCGGTGCAGTCGGCTACCGATGGCATTACGACCACAGAGCAAGGGTATCTGGACAAAGAGTTCCAGGGCTTGGTCACCGAAATCGCGCGTCTGTCGAAAGCGACCAAATACAATGGTCAGTTGCTGATCGACGGTAGTTACACTTCCAAGAAGATCCAAGTGGGTGCCGATGCTGGCTCCGACTTCCAGATTACTGTGAGCATTGCCGCGGTTACCAAATCCGCCTTGTCGATTTTGGGTTCAACGGTGTCGACGTTGGCAAAGGCCAACGCTTCCATCGCTAAACTCGACACAGCGATCGATTATCTGAACACACAGCGTGCACAAATGGGCGCCCTTATGAGCAACCTTAATACGGCTGCGTCCCATGTGAGTGTCATGCGTGAAAATCTCACAGCAAATGAATCTCGAATCCGCGACACAGATGTGGCGGCGGAGACGAGCTCTTTCGCTCGCTCACAAGTCTTGATGCAAGCTGGGGTTTCCATGCTTGCTCAAGCGAATTCTCAGCCGCAAGTTGCGCTGAGACTGCTTGGATAGCTCCTAGCTTGGGAATGGGGCCCTTCGGGGCCCCTGACCCGTTTAGTTAGGGCTGTTCTTTGACAATGAGGAGGTGATTTCTTCGCTTGGGCACGAGGTCCGAGAGGGGCGATTACCATAATTAATTAGGAGAGGACTATGGCTGTTTTCTCAGTACAGAGTAATATCTCGAGTATGCGTGCCCAACGTCATGTTGGGGCCAATCAAAACACACTGAATCAGACGCTTCAGCGGCTGTCTTCGGGTTTCCGTATCAACGGAGCTCAGGACGACGCTGCGGGTCTCGGTGTGAGCGAAAGGCTTCGCGCGCAGGTTCGTGGAATGGCTGTCGCAAGTAAGAATGCGGCGGATGGTTTCAACATCGTACAAGCTGCTGAAGGCGCGATGGGTGAGGTTGCGGACATTCTGCAACGTCTGCGAGAAGTCGCGGTGCAATCGGCTACCGATGGTATCACCACAACCGAGCAAGGCTACCTGAACAAAGAGTTCCAAGGCCTTATCGGTGAAATTGACCGTCTGTCGGATGCGACAAAGTATAATGGGCAAAAGCTCATGACTGGTACTTTTACAGGCAAAAAGATCCAGGTTGGCGCCGATTCGGGTGCTGACTTTCAGATCACAGTGAGTATTGCCAAAGTGGACGTTAGTTCGCTTTCGCTGACTGGAGCAAAGGTTGATACGTTGACCAACTCCAACACGGCGATCGGCAGTCTCGATACGGCCATCAATTTCTTGAATAACGCCCGCGCGAAAATGGGCGCTCTGATGAGTAATCTTCAGACCGCTTCTTCTCACGTGGACGTGATGAGAGAAAACCTTGCAGCGAGCGAGTCTCGTATCCGTGACACTGATGTGGCCGCGGAAACAAGTCAATTCGCACGTTCGCAGGTGTTGATGCAAGCGGGTGTTTCGATGCTCGCTCAAGCCAATGCGCAACCACAAATTGCGTTGAGGCTACTTGGGTAACTCCTAGCACTGGGCTACTGGGTTTCTATGAAGCCCAGCAGTTGAGATCTGGGAGTTTTGGCGTGATTAGGGATACCTGATCCGCCTGTTAGGTTCCTGACCGAATAAGGCGGGTTGGGGCTCCCAGTGCTGTAAAAGGAGAAAAATTATGGCTGTGTTTTCGGTTCATAACAATGTTTCGAGCCTGAGAGCCCAGCGTCATGTTGGAGCGACACAGGGCAAGTTAAATCAAACGCTGGCGCGGTTGAGTTCGGGTTTCCGAATCAACGGTGCTTCGGATGATGCAGCAGGCCTGGGTGTTAGCGAAAACTTGCGTGCACAAATTCGAGGTTTGGCGGTCGCAGAGCGAAACGCCGCGGACGGTAATAATATCGTCCAAACCGCGGAAAGTGCGTTGGGTGAAGTCACCAATATCTTGCAACGGATGCGAGAGATTGGTGTTCAGGCGGCTACCGACGGTCTCGGATCGACCGAGCGGGGATTCCTTGATGCGGAATTCCAGAAACTCGCGAGTGAAATTGACCGTGTTACGGCAGCCACGAAGTATAATGGCACCTCTTTGCTTGACGGTAGTTTTTCTACTGGCAAATCGTTTAAGGTTGGAGCTGGCACTGCGTCCAGTGACGCCATTTCGGTTTCCATTGGAAAACTTGTGGCAAGTACGATCGCTATGACGGGCCGTTCGGTGAGTACGCTCGCCAAGGCCAATACAGCGATTACAAAGTTGGATGCGGCCATCACAACCCTCAATACCCGCCGAGCGAAACTGGGCGCTGCCATGAGCAATTTTGGCACTGCGCAGTCTCATGCCTCGGTGATGAGGGAAAATCTTGCTGCTGCCGAATCTCGGATCCGCGATACAGATATCGCAGAGGAAACGAGTCAATTCGCGCGGTCGCAAGTGTTGATGCAAGCGGGCGTTTCGATGCTCGCACAAGCCAACGCGCAACCTTCAATTGCGTTAAGGCTGCTTGGATAGGCGGAAGTGTGGTAGCGCTCCCAACCCTTGGGAGGGGGCGCTACCTCTTCTTCGTGCTTTTCCAAATGCATTATTAACTGTCTTGTCGGATGTACAGGGTGCGTACACGGATGTACGTATGGGTTGTCAACCATGTTTCACGCCAGCATGGATGACGAATGAACCCCTGGCTGTAACCCTAGGCACGATGCCTACACACCGACTACACGCCTAGCCAAGGAGGGTTTGTACTGATCAAGTCACCTCAGCTCCCCGGCTCACGCCGGCTGAGGTGACTTGATCATTCTTCTCGACACTCCGGTCATTTCGACACGAAAAGCAGAATAATCCGACTCCTAATTTAGGCGTTCCACTCTCTGGAACACCTCCTCATATTGCCCAACTATCTCTGTCCATATCCTCATATTGCCCAACTGTCTTTGTCCATAACCGTACAACGCGCAGAGGGTTCGACCATGTTCAAAAGGTCACACACAATACAGATGGACACCATTACCCATGATGAACACTTGCCGAAAGCCGCCCATCAGGCGACCCGCCGGCCCCTATCAAGGGAAGTGCGTGCTCTGTGTGCAATGTCTCGTGACACCCTTTTGCCCCTGGGTTCTGACTCAATGCGAGTCCCACAACATGTGCGTCGGAATGGGCCGGTTTGGCACGGTCGGTACCATTCGGAATCGACCCATTCCAATGCATGTGTGTCTCACAAAGAGCCACGTCGAAGGTCCGCCTCGCGACGACAATCGAACGTGGCTGCACCGGTTCCAAAACCGGGTGAAATTCCGTGGGACTGAATGCTCTCAGGTTCGATAGCGGCCCGAGTGGGCCAAAGACTGTTTGAATAGTTCCTAGCTCAGGCGTGGGGTCCTTCGGGGCCCCACACCCTTTTGGGAGCGAGCATCAATCCGTCGTTGATCGCAGCCAAACCACCAAAGCGCCGGCGCCTCCGCTGGCTCGTGGCGCATCCCCAAGGGCGCGCACATAGCGCGCGCCTTCGGATTGAAGCCATGCCGTAACCGCAGGCTTGAGGACCGCGCGTTTCCCCGGGGAATGCTGACCCTTGCCGGTGATCACGATGATCGGTGACACCCGGTCTTCGCTGCATTCCCGAACAAAGCGCTTCAAGCGAAAGAGGGCCTCCGCTTCGGTACATCCATGCAAGTCTAGTCTTGCCTGCGTGAGGATGGATTGTTTGGTCGAAGACTTGACCCATTCGACATCGTCGGTTGCCAACGAAACCGCACCGACGCCCTCCTTATTCGGCACGGACTCCAACTGCTCCATGGCCTCCTCAAAAAGCGCGATGTCACGCTGCTTCGCGGCGTTCTCTTGCTCGTTCTGCTGCCTCTTGGCCTCCTTGTGCTTCTCCGCCGTGGACCGCGCGCCAGGGACTACATCGATGGTGTCCATCCACTCACGAAACTCGTCCTCTTTGTTCGACAAGACCCCTCCCCCTTGGGCACGGCTTAGCCCTTACCGTCACACATCGGCAAGGGTGGAAAATCGCTTTCGAAAAGAGACCACATCCAGCATAGCACCCGGACCCGCATCGGTGCCATCGAGAAACCCTTTCAACGTGTTCGACCGCCCTCCCCCAATACAGGGCCAGGGCGGTGGCGTTTGCAGGTATCCGCCATCTGGACCGCGCATGTGCGACCGGTCCGATGCAAAGGTCTGAGCATAGGCATCCTGGTCGACCAGGCGAAAACGGGGTTGGTGCTCCAAGGGCCATTGCGCGACATTGGGAAACGTACCGTCTACGTACGCCTCCACACCGCATGGAGCCCCCTGTGCATGGTCCAAATCCCACACCTGCCAACCGGCCGTGCGGGCTACGGCGATGACGTGATAGTCCCAAAACACCGGTTGCCCCTCTTGGCCCGCGCGTTGCGCCCACAAGGGAACATGGGCCGTCTCGGCCGTAATGAACACGGCATACGCCTCCACATCTCTTATCGACGCATGCTGCAGCAAATGCCACACGTTCTCCTCGCAGTAGAAAGCGTGATAACGGGCGTTGATTTCCATCGACCCGATTGTGCCATGAAATCCAGACAGAGCAACTCTCCTTCAAAGGGCTTGACGCTCTTCTTCCAGAGCGCCACCCTACGCCTCGTGAGCAACGAAACTCGCCACCAAACCGACCTGAACACCGTACGCGCGAGCGTTCTTCGTTGGATCGAAGACGTGGTCATTGGGCTCAACCTGTGTCCCTTTGCCCGGCCCGTCTTTGAACGCGATGCGTTGCGTGTGGTCACCAGCGACGCCCAGACCGAAGAGGCTCTCCTGGAAGACTTGATCTATGAACTCAAGCGAATTGCTTTGAGTCCGCCGGAGGTCATCGCCACCACGGTGGTCGCTGCTCCGTACGTGCTTCACGAATTCGGCGAATACAACGCATTCATCGCTGCCGTGGAAGCGACCATCGCGGATTTCGATCTGGAAGGCGTCATTCAACTGGCAACGTTTCACCCCCGGTATCAATTTGAGGGTACCGATGCTGACGCATTGTCCAACTACACCAATCGTTCTCCGGTCCCCTTGTTTCACTTTCTTCGCGAGGACGATGTGAGCGACGCGGTGGCCACCCATCCAGATACCTTGAAGATACCCGAACGAAACATCGCCACCTTGGAGGCTCTGGGCGTACAGCGAGTCTCCCAGCTCATGAAAGAATGCATTCCGGGAAGCCCAAAGGGCGAGCAATAAAAAAGGCGACCCGCCCGAAGGCGAGTCGCCGCTCTGCTCGATTTTATCCCGTTCGTTCGATTAGGGATGGAAAACCGGTGGGCGTCCCAAAATGAACAGGCCTTCGCTCCAACCACCTTGACCCAAGAGCTCGAAGGTCTCGACACGCCCTTGCAGAATCTGACCGTTCGGCGTCACATCGCCGTTCAACACCACAAACCACAACCGGTCGTGGCTATCGTCCCATACAAAGAACTGGCTGTAATAGTCTCCGTGGGGGAAAAAGCCCTTCTCACAATGAGACAGGGACGCATCTTGGTAGCCATAGCCCAACACGGCCACTCGGGCAGGAGACGAACCATCGGTGCAACCACTCGTCTGTTGGACCGTGGAGGCAACATTGAGAGATAGCTGAGCACCATAACCGCCGGGGAAGCCCATTTCACCGACCCAGCGACCTGAAACGTTTTTGCCTTTGCGCCACTTCGACGGTCGGTGGAACAGTTGGAAGGTACCCATTTTGGAACCCGAATTGGCGTCATAGACAAAGCCCTTCACGGGACTATGATCGTTGTCAGCGGGATAGGCCGGGATCTGATAAATGCGATCGTTCCCGCCATCCCATTCAAACTCATTACTACCCAGTGCGGGAGTGCGTACCGCACGTACACTATTCTCACCGATGACCCAGATATCCGTGGCACCCAAGAACAGAAATTCAACGGCTTCTTTTGTCGCCTTCGAGGCTGACTTCTGCTTGTAGGATGTACCCGCCAACTGGGTGACCAATATTTTGTGGCCACTCAAGTCCTCAATCTCGTTATAGGGCAATTTGGCGTGAGCGGTGGTGGCTGCCAATAGACCGGCCAACAACAACGTGGTGAATTGAATCTTCATGTTCTCTTCCTCCTCCAGATATGCGACCATTGGCCGCGTCTTTCATGGATCCCTTGCAAACGCACCGACACTTCGTCGAATAAAATGAACATTTGTTTTGAAATAATTTAAAAGGAACGATTGGGAACCCTTCCATGACATGTGATCGCTGTGACCGAACATTGCCCGATGGAGATACTCGCTATGTCTTGACCGTACGCATGACCGCGGACTTCGATGGCCATTTGCCAGAGGGTGCCCGACCCGGTGAGTCGTTGGACGCGATCCTCGAACAATGTGCGGCCTTGCCAGAGGACGAGTTGAACGCACAAGTCGATCTGGCGTTGGCGTTTACAGTGTGCCCGCCGTGCCGAGCGGTGATCGTAAATAATCCATTGCAGCGCACACGAAAAAGCGCCCGTGGAGATAGCACGGGTCAGATTCAGTAAAGGCTCAATACACTCGCCTTTCTTGACTCGGACGAGAACCACATCGTACCAATGGATAAGGGGGGGCTATCAATGAAACCACTCAAACCTACTGGGTACATATTCACGCTGAGCATTCTGGTCCTGGCGTGCGGATCCGACAGTTCGGACTCCGACAATCTCGGTGTTGCCGGTGCGTCGTGCCAGAGTTCCCCGCAATGTGAGGTGCCGCTGCAGTGTATCCAGAACGTCTGCATGGCCCTGAACGACCCCGACGCCGTCACAACGGATGCGGTGGAACCGGATGTGGTCGAGGTAGACGTCCCCATCATCTTGGATGCGGGTGTATCAGATGCCGAATCAACGGATGTGAGTACACCGAAAGACGTGCCCCCCGAAGAGTTGCCCAGCCAGTGTGAGGTATTGGGGATTGCGCCGGATTGGCAAGGCACATTTGATGGAGCCATTGACTTCACCGTCACTGATCCCCCGCCTGGAATCCTCGACGGAGGGACCTTAATAGTGAACGGCGAGTTGACCTTTTCCATTCACTGTCTGGGGCAGAAACTGGTTGTTGCGGGCACCTTAGATGGAACGGGTTCAGCCGAGGGGCAAGACGGAGAACACCCCTTCTTTGCGGACATCACCGGAAGCTACAGCCCCAGCAAGTCCACATTAAGCGCGCAACTGGCCAATGGCGTGGTCAAACTCACGTTTTTCGATGCCGTGAGCATTGGTATCTGGTTCGAAGGGACCATGACGGGCGCCTTCAATCCCACCAACACCTTCAGCGGAACCTGGGAAGGCGCACAAACAGGGAATCAACTGGGTTGGCCTTCGACCGCTACGGGATCGGGAGCCTGGTTCGCCTCGCCCACACCCTAGCGAGAGCCAGGAACAGCAACAACATCAGGAATGGAGTCGTCGAGGGATTGGATGCGGTGGTGAATTGGCACCCGGAGGCGGACGAGGGGGATTCTACCCGTATACAGGCGCCGTCACCGTTGCATTCGTTCCCAGCCGGACACGACAAATCCTCTCCACAACTCGCACGACATTTCCCATCCACGCACGGTCCTCCACCCAGGCAATCTGCGCTGCTCTCACAAACATCGCCCACCGGGCTGGGTGCACACAGCTGGCCGCTCGGGTCACAGACGAAACCGTCGGGGCACGGGGCGTATTCGTCACACGCGTGGGTGCAAATCGACTCCACACAGACACCCGACACACAATCGGTATCGGTGCCACACTCGGCCCCCACGGGAGGAAGTTCACACAGTCCCTCATCGGTGCACGCATAGGGCTCCGGACAGGCCATGGTGTCGTCACACTGGCGGGTGCACAACCCGTCCTGACAAAGACCCGAAGGGCAGGTTACGCCCTCGACACAGACCGCACCGACCGCAGGCAACATACACATGTCCCTGTCGGGATCGCACCAATAGGGTTCCGGACAACCGATGTCCCCATAACAGTCCCGGGTACACATCCCCGCAATGCACAATCCCGGTTCGATGCAATCCACCGTGAACTCGCAGGATTCACCGACCGGCAAGAGCTGACAATAATCGCCGTCATACGTCGCCGTACCGGGTTCAATCGGCAGACACGCAAAGCCCAACGGACAATAGGCGTTGTCATCACAGTATCGACTGCAGAAGCCGTCGAGGCACAACCCTGACTCACAACCCAGGCCGTTCGTGCAGGGCTCACCCATGGAAAATTGTGCGGCTGGATGAGTGGACCCACCAGTCGTCCAGAAGGGGGGCTCCAGTCCGTTGTCTTTGGATGCTGTGATCACCGTCTCGATGATCCAATCGCTCCAGTCGTACACCGAACTGTACACTGGGTGGGCATAACCCGCGGCGCCTCGTGATGCGACACCCGTCACCCGATTGAGACCATCGATGGCCGGTCCCCCCGAGTCCCCCTGGCAGATACCCGTCTCTCCCAACCACTCATTCAACAGACCGTACACAGCACACTTGGGACCCGAGCAGGATACATATAGATTGTCCCTTCGACGACGCACGCCACTGCCTCCGCTCCACTGACTTACATTGCCGTAGCCAATGGCGCTGTAGGTGTCCCCGTGACTCGCCGGACTGTCGGTCGAATCCAACACGCTGCTATCCACCCTCGGTGTCATCGGCACCGCTTCGTCTGCCGAAATCGGTTTGGACAAAACCAACAAAGCAAGGTCACGGCCACACACGCTGTTGCCACCTGGAGGAATCATCACACCGCTGGTACCGTGATAGTCCCCCGGATTTTGGGTGAGCTGTGCGTGCGTCGACACATAGAGAACGCCAGGACCATAGGGAGCGCCAAACGTGGTTTTGGTGCAGTCCACCGTCCCATTGCTGTTGTTGAGTGGTGCGACACAATGTTGGGCGGTGAGGACCACGTTGGGTGCGATCAACGTCCCCGAACAAATCCCAATGCCGCCGCCACCACTGAGGGCGACAAGCCCCACGACCGCGTGTTCGTTGACAGCATTGTACCCGTCCATGATGGGCGACTGTAGGGTAGACCATGTGGGTGTAGTCTCTGGTAATTCGGACGAAGAAGAGCAACCGAACATCAGAAAGAGAGCAACCGGAACAAAACAACGAACGTGCAGCATAACAACCTCCGGGCAAGGCCATTATACACAAGAGACCGCTCCCAAGAAGCGGAAACTGATGTGTGGAGAAATCATCGGCCGATTCCTCGTTTGGGCCGGTACCCTTGCATACCCACGGAATGGTTATGACCGACACCATCACTTGTGGCATGCTCGCGAACCATGACGCATTGGTTTCCTATCGTGTTGACGTGGGTATTCGCTGCACTGGCTTGCAGTCAAACCGCCGACACAACCGCTCCCGACGGTGGAACCGATCCGGTCGATGTAAGCGTGCCCACCTGCGAATGGAACACCGTGTCAAAGCCCTCACCCGATCCCGAAAGGACCCACTTTGCGTTGTCGCTCTTTCATTACAACGTCGAGTACGTCATCGGGGGATTGCACTACACCGACCAGTCTGGCGAAGAACACTTGTTTATGAATCTGCCTCTGTCGGAAGGTTGGAGCGATGAAAAAGTCGAAGACTGGATTATTACCGAGACGCTGTCCCCCATTCTGGACCTCTACGATGCCCATCCCAGCTGGGGTGTGGATCTGGAAATGCAAGGGCGTTTGATCGATGTATTGGCCGAACGTCATCCCACCGTGTTGACACAGCTCCGCACGCTCGCACAGCGCAGCCAGGTGGAGCTAATCAGCTTTCATCAGAACGACCAGCTTTTCTTGGCCTTTCCACGGGAAGATTTGGAACGGTCCATCGCCCACACCAAAAGCGTCTTCGCTGCCCACTGCCTCCCGCTGTCCGACGTGGTCTTCAATCAAGAAGGCCAAGCCGGGGAAGGGCGTCAGCGCATGCTCGTGGAGCAAGGCTACCAAATCGGAGTCTTCCCCAAGAACCTGTATCGCTATGTCCAAGGAGACACCCCGTGGTGGCCCTGGTACAGCAGCGAAGGAGGAACCCTCATTGTGGGTCCGGGCGAAGTGGATCCCACCAGCAATGTCACCGTCGCGTGGGACTTCTTTGATGATGGAGAGCTACGATCTGTGGAAGACGGAATCAATCCCTATATGGCGGCCATGGCTGTCCAGAACGCACCGCGAGTCGCCGAGTTTGAAGCCAAATTACAGGCTCGAGAAGACGCTGGCTACCACCTGACCACCATCGGAGATTATATCCATCACCTCGAGGTCAAAGGCGTTGAAAAGCCTCCGGCACCGCCCTTGCTAGACGGCACTTGGCAACCTCAATCCACCCATTCCATCCACCGTTGGCTCGGAGGCCGGAGCAACATTTGGACCGAAGCGGAAGAAGACAATCGGGTTCGTTCCGGCAACGCCGAAGCACGGATGCACGTGGCCGCCACTCAGGTTCTGTTGGATCATGTGACGGCGGCAGGATTGGGAGACTCGAACGACGCAAAGCGAATGCATTCCCTGTGGCAGATGCTCTGGCGAGCCCAAGTGAGCGATGCCAGCGGCGTGAATCCGTGGCGAGGAGAGGTCCTCTTTGGCATCGAGATGAACCAAACGCTCTGGGACGAAGGGAGCGCTTACCGCAACGAGTTGCTGGACCGCCTCGGCAGTCCGCACGCGACCGTCGACCTGGAATCACGCACCGTCACGTTGCTTGAGGCTCCGATCGTCTGGGAAGATCTGGAAGACACCGAGCCAGCGCTGGACATCGCCATCAGCACTCCGGGACGGACATACACGACGCGATGGCAGACCGTTGCGGAGACGCAGTGGCGATGGACGCTTCAGGTGGATGCGGCGGGCACCGCCGAGTGCGAAGTGTGCGATGATCGACTTGTTTCGGTGTCGTTCCCTCGGACGGAGGAGTTCATCCGATATTGCCCGGGGCTCATTGAAGACGAAGTACGCCACTATCCATTGGACGTGTTTACGTTGATGGATGGAGAGGTGTATCTGCCGCTAGCGAATGGCTTGATCGGCTTGGGCGAAGATTGGTGGGTCATCAAACACACGCGCCGTAATCACATCGCTGCGCGCATTCGACCGGACACCCCCGACGTGGCCTTTCTGGACGAGACCATCCCCGAAATCGACAAAGCCACGTGGAAATTCGACCTGTTCAAGGGCTCGGATACCGGTGCACTGGACGCGGCCAACCGGCTCAACATCACCCCCCAAGTTCACTACTAACGCACCGATACTCCGATGATTGTCATGTGACTGGACGGCAGTGCTACGTGTCGGACAAGTCCGCAGCCACCACATGGTAGACAGTGCCGCAGAAGTCGCATTGCACAACCTCGCTCCCACTGTCTCGTTGAAGCCCGTCCAATTCCTCTTTGGAGAGCGTGCGCACGGCATTGACGGCGGCTTCTTTGGAGCATCGGCACCGATAGACCAGCGGGTCTGTGCCGGTCTCGTGCAATCCCAATGTGTGAAACAAAGAGTGTGCTGCGTCAAAGGGCGAATCTCCCGCCCGCACCAAATCATCAAATTGGGCTTTCTCCAGACAGTCGGTGACAGCTTGCAGATGCTCTCGCTTCATATCGGGCAACGCCTGGACAAAGAGGCCGCCCGCACGCACTACCTCACCCTCATCCCCGAGAAGGGTGATCAAAGAAATGAACGTCAACACCTGCTCCGATTCCATCACAAACTGTTGCAGTGCAGTGGCTATGCTACCCCCTGAGATAGGAACCACACTCTCAAAGAGCCCCCCTCCGCGGCAGGGTTGTCGTGAAACGTGGATCGTACATGCCGAACCGAGAATGGGCTCGGATGTCGGCTGGGGAGTCTCTACGCGGCCGCGCACGGTGGGCCCCGGCCACACGTCCGCCAACAGCTGACCGGCACTGCCATCGTGGGCAATCGCACACTGCACACGATCGATGGGCGACTGTGCCAGCTGCATCAAAGCGGTCCCTGTCAACAATCGCCCAAAGAGCTCCGTGACGCCCGGCGACGAATTTGCCCGCGTGGCCGCCTCGGCGACCAAGTCCGTACTTTGAGCCACTAGAATGCGAAACGTACCCTCTGTGGTCATCCAGCGTTTGATATGATCGTTCACAACAACAACCTTTCTCGGCAATATTTTGGAGTCAAGAGAAAGCCGTTCCGAGACACGCCACCATGGCAGATTGGCGAAAAAAAAAGCCGGTCATACGACCGGCCTCATGGTGGAGGTGAAGGGGATCGAACCCTCGACCTCATGAATGCCATTCATGCGCTCTCCCAACTGAGCTACACCCCCCCAAATCACAAAGAACAGCCCCCATTTCCGGGGACGGGCGCTGGATGTAGCATTTTTTTTAACGCAATGCAAGACTTCGGCGTGCAAAGCAAGAAGGGCGCGGCATTCCCCTCTAGAATGACCAACAACGATGCATTCAAAGGGGTACTCCATGGGCAGTATATACACAGAGACTCCATGCCGAGACGGAGACTGCGGGGGGCACCAACCTGACGTGACAGATTGGAACAAAGTAGGCTAGGATGGCAGCCGATGAATACTTCGACTCCCAGAACGATCCGCAACCCTTGGAAGCGACTGATCCCCCTCGCGTTGGTTCTCCTCGCCACGCTGTGGCTAAATGCGTGCGGTAGCGAAGCCTCATGTACGGATGACTACGATTGCCCGAACACCGGCGAGATCTGTGTGCAGGGCTCTTGTGAGGGCTTCACGTGTGCTGTGGACACGGACTGCAATGATCCGACGAACATTTGCATCAACAACAAGTGTAAATCCCCCCAGTAATGGACCCAATCGGCGTCGAATACGCCCTGGGGTCAAAGAGCCCCAGTTCATGAGGGTCCAAAGCGATCTGTGACATTCGTGTCCGCCTTACGGGTTGAACAAGGCATTCTTTTCCGGGTCCGCACGCCAAGACAATCCAACCTACGGAAAACCGCCTCCTAGCATTTCCCGTTTCATTACAGTCAGTTGCTACAATGAATGACTGTTTTTCACCCGATATAATGGAATTGGCTTGGGTTTTGCTTGTTATACCCCCGTTGACTCGGACCGTACCCGCCTATGGTATCCCGACACAGACGAGGAAATTGACTATGTACTCCGGTACGCCGCCCAATGAGAACCCAAAACACATCCTCATTCTGGATGACGACCCCAGCATACGGCACTTGATGTGGTATGCGCTTCGACGCGATGGACACCGCGTGGCTGTGGCACACCATCCAAAAGAAGCCGAGGAGAGACTCCGAAACGAGGTGTTTGACCTGTTGGTGACAGACCACCATATGCCCTACGAGACCGGATTGAGCTTCGTACGACGCATTCGACAAGCGAAACAGGAACACTTTGTTCCCCATCAAGACATGCCCGTCATCATGATCAGCTCTTACAACCAGCCCGACCACATTCAGGACGTAATGACCATCGGGGTGGGCGCGCTGCTCCAAAAACCCTTCCGGATACGTGATTTCACCCAAGCGGTGCGGGAATTGACGACCAACGGAAACAACATCCCGTTTCGGCACGTCAAGTCATTGGCATAAAACGAAGGGACCTTCGGAGGACTACGATTCGGGTTGAATCCGTGGCTCAGCGACAGGCTCATCCAGTATGGGTCGAACGCGCAAGCCATTCAAACCCACCACGGCCACCGCGATGAGCATGCCCAAAACGGCCGCTTGAACCGGCAACAAACCGAACGCAGCCGGCACTCCTGCCAACATCACAATAACACTCGCGATTAGATTTTGGCGGATGATCCGGAACGCCTGACGGGCGATGGAAAACGCCGAAAGTACGCCACAAGAGCCCGGTCGTAGCAGAGATACAGCGCACTGAGACTCCCCCATTTGTCCCTCTGCCACCAGTCCAAAACTGACATCTGCGGCTTGCAAGCTGGGTTGATCTGAGTCCACATTGCCGACCACACCCACTTGAAAACCAGCGGCGCGCATGGCACGGGCCACTTCACCATGGGCATCCGTCTCGATACCACAGCGCACATTTTCCGGAGCGATTCCCAAAGTCTGTGCAAACACGGCAGACTCCTGGGCACTCGCGGATGTGACCAGGAGGGTACGAACACCATCTTGATTTAGGCGATGTACCGTGGGGATGCTGTCTTCTCGAAAAGGATCACTGACCAGTGCACGCGCCCACAACTCACCATCCACAGCGAGATAGAGGTGTACACTGTCGGCCCCCGGATCGTCCACAGGGGGCACGGTGATACCCTT
>Ga0114996_10001400_pt1 | contig 32546 bp, 31 predicted proteins | sample ArcticOcean_MG_C_4_FD_87039 | JGI IMG/M metagenome (GOLD analysis project Ga0114996, IMG submission 87039) | Marine microbial communities from western Arctic Ocean - ArcticOcean_MG_CB4_134 | ecosystem: Environmental > Aquatic > Marine > Oceanic | place: Arctic Ocean: Canada Basin | collected... | reverse complement strand
GTCTTAGTTGTGTGACTAATAATCCAGTATCTTGAGCCATTACAACCATTCCATCTTCATATGGTCTAAGTACGCTCCCTGGAGTTCCGCCGTACAACTCGTTCAGTTGCCTTGCTGCCAGAATATCTATCTTTTCATCTCCGTGATATGTAAATGCCCCGCGGAAAGGTTCAGTTTCTGCGCGAATTAAATTATAAACTTGATCTGCAGTCCTTGTGTTCCAATGGATTTGCGCGTCACTTTCTCGTCTCTTGCGCCAGTATCTTGCAGTTCCCTCTTGTGGCCTTCGCTCCAATGTTTTATTTCTTATGTCTTCAAGAACGTCACTTAATAATTTTGGAAAAACTTCTAACTCGAGAGCTATTACGTCTGCAATTGTCATGTCTTCAGTTAGGTCATATAATTGTTCAGCTAAAATGTAACTTGTATCAATTCCTTCATCAACTTCAAGTACAGTGAATGCTCCTTGTGTTTCTCCGTTGACAATTTGCCAGCTTCTTGGAGACGAGCCTCGATATTCTGGAACTTTTCCACCGTGTAAGTTTATTGTTCCTTTCTTTGAGCTGAAATGATTTAGAAATTCGGAAGGTACAATTTTAGTATATCCGCATAAGATTGCTAATTCTGCTTCGCTTTCTTGTAGTAATCTATATCCCTCAGCTTCTTTTGAAAATGAATTTGGATGATAAATGGGTATGTCATGTGCGGTTGCAAAATCTTCCACAACATCTCCCGCTCTTGAGGGCTCCACAATTATTGATTCTATTTCATCGGTTTCAATTATTTTTTCTAAACACGCTTTTGCGCGATTTCCGTTTCCTAAAAACAATATTTGCATGATGAATTGTTGCGTAAATATTTATAAAATCTCTGATGTGACAAAAGTATAGAACTAAGTTCAATTAAGTTTATAAGTTCAGTTCTGAGGTCAGTCCATGACAAAAGTTGCACTTATTACTGGAGTTACTGGTCAAGATGGAGCATATCTTGCTAAATTATTATTAGAAAAGGATTATCGAGTAGTTGGTACCTATAGACGATTAAGTACTCCAAATTTCTGGCGACTTCAATATTTGGGAATTTTAGAGCAGATTGAGTTAGTTTCATTTGATTTGCTTGATCAATCTTCAATGATGCAAGTTATTCAAAAAATTAAACCGGATGAAGTTTACAACTTGGCTGCACAAAGTTTTGTAGGTGCAAGTTTTGAGCAACCAGTTGCAACTGGAGAAATTACTGGGTTGGGAGTGACACGATTATTGGACACTATTCGCTCAATTAATCCCAAAATTAAATTCTATCAAGCATCAACAAGTGAGATGTACGGTATAGCGCAGGAAACTCCGCAGACTGAGAAGACTCCTTTTCATATTCAAAGTCCTTATGCTGCAGCAAAACTTTATGCTCATTGGATAACTGAAAACTATCGTCGAGCTTATGATATGTATGCAGTTTCAGGAATATTATTTAATCATGAATCTGAAACTCGAGGATTGGAATTTGTAACTCGTAAGATTACAAATGCTGTTGCTAGAATTAAGCTCGGGTTACAGGATGACTTGGTTTTAGGTAATCTTGATTCAAAGCGAGATTGGGGTTATGCTCCGGATTTTGTTGAAGCTATGTGGATGATGATGCAACAAGAAAAACCTGGAACGTATGTTGTTGCTACGGGTGAAACTCATACAGTTAGAGAGTTCTGTGAAATTGCGTTTTCAGAAGTTGGGCTTGATTACAAAGATTATGTTAAAACAAGCGAAAGTTTAATTCGACCTTCTGAAGTTAATAGTCTTCTTGGTGATGCAACTAAAGCTAAGGAAGAACTTGGTTGGGAACCTAAAGTTAAATTCCGAGAACTTATCTCAAAGATGCTTAAGGAAGATATGAATCGTTGGGAAAATTATCTTGAAGGTAAACAATTTCCTTGGGATGCGCCAAATTATACTGATTGGAATTTGAAGCTTGCTCCAAAATATACTCATAAAGAATAATGGCTGAATTATTAGAATTAGATGGTAAAGTTGTTGGAGTTATACTTACAAAGTGGGCTCGTAAAGGTGGTGTGGAGTTTCCAACACCTGAGGATTTGCCGATGCAATTTGCAATTCATGTTCGTGGCCCGGGGAAAGATGTTCCACCTCATGCACATTACAAAGTTGATGCAAAGAAACATGATTATTTTGAATTCTTTTATGTTGAGAAAGGTAGAATGATTTTAGAACTATTTGATAATGATTCTAAACCTTGGAAATCGATTGAAATGTCTACTGGTGATATTGGAATGATTTCTTGCGCTCATGCTATTAAATTTTTAGAGGAAACTTCATTGGTTGAAGTTAAACCTGGTCCATATGAGGGACGGGATAAGGATAAGTATGATTTGTGAGATGATACCTACTGAAGAATATAAAATAATGCTGGAAAAGCTGGCAATTCCTTGTGTGGATGTTGTTGTTGAAAATTCAGAGGGTGAAATCTTAATGATTAAACGTTCTAATGAACCTGCAAAGGGTCAATGGTGGTTACCCGGGGGACGGATATTCAAAAAAGAAACTATCAAAGATGCTGCAATTCGTAAAATTAGCGAAGAGGTGGGATTAGAACTTACTGAAGTTATAGTTGTTGGAGCTTATGAAACTATTTTTGACAAAGGTCCATTTGGAATTGAAAGTGGGACTCACTCTGTTAATGTTTTGGTTAAAGGAAGCATTAAAAGTTTTGACAATATGAAGACAAATGGCGATCATTCTGATGTTAAGTTCTTCAAGGACGTTGATGAAAGTTGGCATTCTTATCTCAAGGAAGCGATTGCTGATGCGAGAAAAAAATGATACCTGTATGTGAACCCACTCTTGATGGAAATGAACTGAAGTATGTAGTTGATTGTATGCATACTGGTTGGATTTCTTCTGGTGGAAAGTATGTAAAGCAATTTGAAGAAGATTTTTCTAAGTTTGTTGGTCTGAAACATGGAATTTCAAATAGTAATGGTACTGCTGCATTACATTTGGCAATTGAAGCTCTTGGAATTGGTGAAGGTGATGAAGTTATTGTTCCAGAATTTACAATGATGGCAGTTCCGAACTCTGTTTTCTATTCAGGGGCGATACCAATTACAATTGATTCAGAAAGTGAGACTTGGAATATGGATCCTGAATTGATTGAATCTAGGATTACTGATAAGACTAAGGCAATTATTGTTGCTCATGTTTATGGTCATCCGGCTGATATGAATAAAATTATGAGTATTGCCAAAAAATATGATTTGAAAGTTATTGAAGACTGTGCTGAAGTTCATGGTGCAACTTATGAGGGGAAAATGTGTGGAAATTTTGGTGATATTGCTTGTTTCAGTTTTTACGGTAACAAAATAATCACAACAGGAGAGGGCGGTATGTGTTTAACAAATGATGATGCTCTTGCTGAAGAAATGAGGAAGTTGAAGAATCATTATTTTGGAAATCCTCGCTTCTTACATGAAAAACTTGGATATAATTATAGAATGACTAATATTCATGCAGCAATTGGTGTTGCACAAGTTGAATATGCGGATAAATTAATTCAATCTAGAATTGATAATGCTCAAAGGTATACTAAATTGTTGGCTCCTTTGGATTTTTTCAATTTACCGGCCTGTAAAGATAATGTAAAGAATGTTTATTGGATGTATGGACTTACAATCAAAGATACTTCGAAAATTAGTAAAGAGGACTTTATGAGTCGATTGAAAGAGAAAGGTGTTGATTCACGTTCTTTCTTTTATCCAGTTTCTATGCAAAAATCTTATACGTCTATTGTTGATTCTGAGTTGATTTGTGATGCTCCGGTTGCTAATCAACTTTATGAGTCAGGATTCTACTTACCTTCAGGTAGTTCACTAACTGTTGAACAGATTGAAACTGTTGTTGGAAAGATAAAGGAGGTTATTGATGAGCGCTAAGAAAGTTAAAGTTAATTTTGGGTGTGGGAAAGATATCAAGAAAGGTTACTTGAATGTTGATTTATTTGAGTTTCCAGGTGTTGATAAGAAAGTTAATATGGATAAATTCCCGTATCCTTTCAAAGACAATTCAGTAGATGAAGTTTATTGTAAAAGTGTTCTTCAGATTGTAAAAGATCCGGGTGGCGTTATTTCAGAGTTTCATCGTATTTTGAAGAGGGGAGGTAGATTATATTTTGATGTGCCTCATTTTACGTCTAAGCATTGTTGGAAAGATATTACTCATCGTCGAGGTTTTGCATTCAAATCGTTTGATATTTTCTATGATAATAAAGTATATGTGTCTGGCTTGGAACGTGAGTTTAGGAAGGTTAAAATTTATTTGGAATTCGGAAAGAAGTTTGCTCTTTGGAATTATTTAATTGAGCCCATTGCAAATCGATTTCCTAGTTTGTATGAAGATACACCGCTTAGAATTTTTCCTGCAATGCGTATGAGAGTTTATATGATTAAATAAGTTTGAGTGATTTTTCAAATTTCTTGAAATAGTTCTTGAAACTGTGTTTTTTGTGGATTAGTGCTCTTCGTTCCTTTGCTCGGGATTTTTGATTCTTTGATTTTAGGACTGCTTGAGCAATTTCCTTTGAGTTGTCAGGATTTACTAGAATTCCGTTCCTTTTTGTGATTAATTCTGGAGGTCCGCCTTCGTTTGTTGAGATTATGAAGTTGTCTGCGTAAATTCCTTCCAAAATTGTGAGAGGTCCGCCTGTTTCTTTTCGAGGTAAGGTAATGAAGGTGTCAGAACAGGAGTAGAATTTAGCTAGATCTTCATCAGGAATGAATCCGAGTAGAGTTACTGGAAGATTTTCCTTATTGATTCTGTTTTGAAGGTGGTTTGTTAGGCGTCCTTTTCCACCAATTAGGACTTTGATGTTTTGAAGTTCTTCTTTTGTTATTTGAGTTAGTGCGTTGAGTAGTTCGTCATGACCTTTACTCTTAACTAATCTTGCAATTGAGAATATTACGTGATCATTTTTGTTCAATTTTAGTTTGTATTTCTTATTTAGTTTAGTTCTAGCTTTTGTTTTTGAAATTGGTTTGAATTTTTTCGTATCTACATACATTATTAAGTCCGTTTTTACATTTTTTGTTTTGTAGACTTGTTTTGTTTGTTTTGTTACATAGTCGCTTAACGTGATTATTCGGTTTGCTCTATTTCTGACAATATTCCAATCAATATGTCTCCATTTTTTGAGTAGTTTTGAATATGTTTTGAATTTTATGCTTTGAATATCTTCCGGAATGTACTTCAGATTGTTTAATGGTTCGTAATATAGAATTCTGTCTGGTTCAAATGAAAGAAATGTTGTATCTGCTTTTGCAAGTTCGGGATTGTGTTTTAGTGCTTCGTTTAGAATTAGTGTTGCAGGAAAATTTGTGAGTAGGAGTTTGTCTTCTTTTGAAGCGCGTAGTGCTAGCTGTTTTCCGAGGTGTTTAATTGCTGCGCGATTGAAAGGATTGACTTTATATCCAAACAGTTTATTGAGTTTTGGATTTTCTAATGAACCGTAAAAGATGTTGTCTTCATTATTTAGATAGTCTTTATAAAAAAGTGTGTACATTTCAGTTTTGTATTTTTTCTTTGCGGTGTGAAATATGTCCAACAGAACTTTTTCGGCGCCACCATATTCGCTGAATAATGGGTGTACAAGCATTAGCTTCATAATTTGGCTTGTAAGAACAATTTATTAATGTTTTTATGTAAACTTGAATATGCTAGATTCACGTAGTAATGCACTGAACATTCTTAGGAAATTTGGTGATTCAAATGTCAATTATGTAATTATGCGTAATTGGGAATTTCTAACAAAAGAAGTTAGCCTTGGTAAGGATATTGACATTGTTGTTGATTCTTCCAGTGTTGGAAAGGTTGCTAAAATATTGCTTAAAGAAGGTTATACTCGTGAAAGAATTTCTCCGTATTCTCACCATTTTGGTTATGCTAAATATTTTCCTCGTGAATTGAAGTTGGTGAAGTTTCACTTTCACGTTGGAGGTATGTCTGGCCGTCATGTTACATATTTGTCTGCTAAACAGCTCTTAAAACGTAGAAAAAAGATTGGTAAATATTATGTTGTGTCTCCAGAAGATTTGTATATTTCCTTAGTTCTGCATTCTCCTGGAAGTAAGAGATATACTAAAGTTGTAAATAAATTAAAGAATCTGGATGCGGTGTATTTGAAATCTAATTTGGTTAATCTTTTTGGAACTTCTTTTGGAACAAAGATATTTGAGAGTAAGTTTTCAAAATTAAATACTTTAAAAAAACAGATTCGAAGCAAAGTGTTTTGGAGTGATCCAATTGGAGCGCTTTATGTCTTGGGAAGGTCTGCACTTTGGTATATTCCAAAACTTCTTCGTGGATCTCCCGTTATTAGCTTCATTGGAATGGATGGTTCAGGGAAAACTACTGCAACTTCGAAGATGATAGATCTTTTGAAAGCTCATAGAATAAAAAGTGAGTTAGTTTATGTTGGTCGTGGTCGAGGAAACATTCTCCCTATTCAATTCTTTGGTAGAAAGTACAAGCGTCGGGAAAAACAAATTGATTCTGAGTATAAGAAGTGTAAAAATGTTAAGTTTTCAAGAAAACTTGTTTACTCGTTGGCAGCGCCAGTGTTTTATTTAGATTTCTTGTTGAGATATTTCAAAGTTTTTGTTTCTCGACGGACTAAAAAACTAGTGATTACGGATAGATTTGCAACAGACTTCTTAATTATGAAGAATGTTCCGTTGTGGTTACGCAAATTATTGTATCTTTTGTCTCCGAAACCTGATGTAGTTATTTATTTATACAATTCTCCGAAGGTTTTATATAAGCGAAAACCGGATCACCCTACTGGAGATTTGGAACGTCAAGATAAATTATATATTTCCGTTCTTAGTAAAGTGAAAAAAGTTCACAGAATTAAGAGTCTCACTAAGGATCAAACAATTAGAGACGTTTCAGAAATTATTTTTGACAAGATAATTTCGAATTGAAGCTTTTGTAGAGTTGAAAATATTTTTCATTCATTTGTTTTTCGTTGTAGAGTTTTTTTACTCGTGATCTTGCAGCTTTTCCAATTCTCTTCTGAAGTTTTGGATTTGATTTTAGTTTATTTACTGCTTGAGCTATTTGTTTTGGTGAATATGTGTTAACATAAACTACTGTATTTCCTGCAATCTCTTTTATGTGGGGTAGATTGGTTGTGATGATTGGTTTTCCACAAGCCATTGTTTCAATTAAAGTTAGCGGAATTCCAATTGAAGAAACATCTGATCTGAAAGGTAGTATAATTATGTCTGATTTGTTGTAGTCTTTAACTATATTCTTACTTGGTCCAAGCACTTTGATTCTTTTGTTGTGTTTCTTTGCGTAGTTCTCTGTTTTTTCTGAATACTGAGTTAGATGTAAGTTTAGATTCAAATCTTTGTTATTTAATATTTTGAATGCTTTTACCACGTCAGTAAATCCTTTTAGTGGTGTGTTGTGACCGAAATATGCTAAATTTAGTTTCTTGTTCTTTGGTGTTTTGATTGGTTTGAATTTATTTGTGTTTATTCCTAGACGGATTAACTTAGTGTTTGAAAGATTTAGTTTGTTTTTGAGATATTTTGTGGGAACTACAATGGTATTCATATTTTTAATTGCTCTCGTTTTGAAAGTGAGTGGTATGAAATTGGTTAGTGTTGCCGGAACCATCCTTAATAGATAATTAACTGGATTTTTTTCGTAGAATTTTATGTATTCTATACAATATCTTAAGTATTCTGTGGGGTTGCTTGCTAAGTTTGAGTGTAACGAGTATATTGTTTTGTGTGCAACGTCTTTATTTGTTATTGCAGGTAAGAAACCTGACGTATGAATATGAAAAAAATCAACTGACTTATCGTTATGAGATATTTTTATTTTTTTCTGTTGTAAATACTTCTTTATTCCTGCTTGAATTTGCATTAATCCTTCTGCTTTGAAATCTTTAAATTCGCCGATAAAGGATACTCTCATTTTAGTTCCCTCAAAACGTCTACCACTTTTATTTTATTTAATTCATTACTCTTTCCGGAATGTTTTCCTCGATTGTTGTAGCTTGGCGCTTTTTGCTTCCAGATTACTTTGCTGTTTTTGTTTAGTGGTCCAAGTCGTTTTGGATCTGTTGGTCCGAACAACGCGATTATCTTGTTATTTACTGTAGAAGATATATGCATCGGTCCAGAGTCATTACAAATTATCTTATCACATTTGGCCATTAATGCTGCACTTTGATGTATTGTTGTTGTTCCAATTACAGAATTTAGTGTTTTGCTTTTTAGAATTGTCTCTTCTTTGTCTTTGTCTGTTGGTCCTCCAAATAATAAAATTGGTTGCTTGATTTTTTTTACAAGTTTTGCATAATTTTTGATATTCCAAATTTTGGCATTTAGTGTTTGTCCAGGATTATCCCCTCCACCTGGGCAGATTCCGATTGTATTTTTAGTTAGTTTGTGTGTTCTGAAAAATTTGGTTGCGAATGCTTTATCTTTTTTTGTGAGGATTAAATCTAATTGAGTATCATAGTAGTGTGGTTCAATGTTTAACGCGTTAAGTTGATTTAGATAATAGTAAATGTCGTGTCGTCGTCGACCATAATGTATTTTATGTGTTAATCCGATGCCTTCTTTTCCATTTCTATCAAATCCAATTCTTGTTGGGATGTTAAACAGTCGCGCAGTTAGGTTGAATATCCAGTGACGGTCGAGAACAAAGATCGTATCATAGTTTTCTTCTCTTATTCCTGAGATTAAGTTAATTAATTTGAGTGTTTTTTTTTTGAAGAACATTGCTTCATCGAATTTTATTATATTGTTGATGTTTGGATTGTTTAGAAGTGTTTGTGATGCTGACTTTCCAATTAAGTAGTCTATTCTTGCTTTAGGATATGCTTGTCGGAGTTGTCTGATTAACGGAGTGGTCATTAATGTATCTCCTATTGCTCCAATTTTAAACAATAATATTTTCATTTTGATTGATCCATTCAATATATTCTTTGATTCCGCTTTCCAGATTGTAGTTTGGTTTATAATTTGGTAAGAAGTTGTTTGTGTCGGCTTGTGTGAACTCTTGGTAGAACTTGTAAGGGTTATTGATGTATTCTGGTTCTAAATTTGTTCCTAAGTTCTTGTTTAGTTCCTCAATAATCTTGTTAAAATCTTCGGGCGTTCCAGTTGCGACATTGTAGATTCCAGACGGTGAGTTCATAGCAAGGATGTTTGATTCAACGATATCTTTGATATATACGAAGTCTCGCTTTTGTTGTCCGTGTTTGAATATTTTTGGATTATTTCCATCTTTCATTTGTAAATAGAGTTGCCAAACCATGGAGGACATCTTTGTTTCCATCTTGTATGATTCTCTTGGTCCGTAAACGTTGAAGTATCTCAATCCAACAATGTGAGTATTTGGGTTTTCTTTTAGAATTTGTCTGGTGATGTTGTCGCAAGCTAACTTTGAATATCCGTATATGTTTGCCGGTAGTTCACCCTTTCCGACAGTATTTGGTGGTTCTGTCAATCCGTATGTTGCTCCTGAAGATGCATAAATAAGTTTTATATTATTTTTCATACAGTGAGTGATTAGTCTTTTTGTTGCGTTGGTATTGATTTCCATTACAAGCTTTTGGTTGGTTTCAGTTGTAACTACTTGTGCGCCTTGATGAAATATTGCTGTTGGTGTGTTTAAAGTGTTCCAGTCAAAATCTCTTAAATCTGTAGTAATAACTTCTCCATTGAAACCATATAGGTTTTTGAAGTGTCCAGTGCTGAAGTCATCGATGATTGTTATCTTTGAACTTGGATATCTTTCTTGGAGTTCTAAGGTCAAGTTGGAACCGATAAATCCTGCTCCACCCGTTACTACAAAGTGTTCAGTCATTTTGAGTCTCCATTATTTTTGTTATTGTGTTGGTTGATGATTTTCCGTCAACTAACTTTACTATTTTTATTTCTCCACCATATTTTTGAACTATTTTTGACTCGGGTAACTCTTCTGGTTTGTAGTCGCCACCTTTTACGTGTATGTTTGGTTGTATGTCGTCGAGTAATTCTTCTGGTGTGTCTTCATTGAATAAAACTACATAATCGACTACAGATAAGTTTGCAGCTAACTCTGCGCGTTCAGATTCGGTGTTGATTGGTCGCTTTGGACCTTTGTATCGTTTGGTTGAATCGTCTGTATTGATTGCAAGGATTAGTATATCTCCAAAAGATTTAGCTGTGTTTAGTAATTGTGTGTGTCCGATATGTAATATGTCGTATATTCCGTTTGTTGTGACTATTTTCTTTCCTTCGGATTTTAGTTTTTTAACAATTTGTAATAATTCTTCTCTTGTTTTCACTTTGGAATGCTTTCCATTGAAAGATGATTTTAATTCTTCCAAAGTAAGGGTTGCTGTTCCAAACTTTGCGACAACAACTCCTGCTGCTTGGTTAGCAATCTGTGTTGCTTCATATAACTCTGCTTTTGAGGCTAATGCCAGAGTTAAGGTTGCAATGAAGGTATCTCCTGCTCCTGAAACATCGTAAACTTCGCGCGCTTTTGTAGGTAAATGATTATATTCCTTTGAATCTTTATGGTACAATGAAGTTCCTTTTGGACCTTGTGTAATTATTACGTGTGTATTGTATTCTTCTGCAATTAATTGAGATAATTCTTCCGGTTGAGTATTGGAGTTTGTTATTTCTTTTGCCTCTTTTAGGTTTGGTGCAATTACGAAGACTTCTTTGAATAGATGCATATTGATTGGTTTTGGATCTACTACAATTGGAATGTTTAGTTTCTTAATTGATTCAACAAGTTCGTTTGTTATTGTTCCTTTGTTGTAATCAGATAGAAGAATCATATCAAATTGGTTAGATTTGATGAACTTTATTATTTGTTTTACATGTTCTGATTCAATTGGTTTTGGATCTTCGAAATCTACACGCATTGCTTGTTGGTTCTGCGCAACTAATCGTGTTTTCTTTATGGTTGTGAAATCGTTGCGTTCAATTAGGAAGGTATTGATATTTGCTTGCTTGAATAATTCAGTCATTTGTTCTTTGAAGGAATCATTTCCTACTTGACCAATCACAGTACACTTTGCGCCCAATGATGCTACGTTGTTTGCTGTGTTTGCTGCACCTCCAAGTCGGTGTTCCCGATTGTTGTTTGAAACGTTAAGAACTGGTACGGGTGCTTCAGGATTGATTCGGTTTATGTTTCCAAATAAGTATTCATCAAGAATTAGATCTCCGATTACAAGTATATGTTTCTTTGGAAATTCCTGAAGGGTTTCAATTAGTTTCATTTACTTTGTAGATTACGTGATCAATCAACTCACACCAAATATGGATTATGTTGATGTGAGCCTCTTGTATTCGTGCGGTTGTGTTTGAGGGAATAATTAAGTTTGAATCTAATTTTAGTTCATTCATTGTTCCACCAGACTTTCCGTTAAGGCAAATCGTTTTTAATCCTCTTTCCTTTGCGGTTTCGAATGCTTTGTGTACATTCTTTGAGTTCCCTGACGTTGTGATTCCAATTAATATATCGCCTGGTTTTCCTAGTCCTTCAACTTGTCGTGAGAACACATATTCATAACCATAATCATTTGATGCTGCCGTTACTGTAGATGCATCAGAAGAGAGTGCAATTGCTGGAATACTTGGTCGCTCTTTGTTGTAACGGATTACTAATTCTGCTGCGAAGTGTTGTGCGTCTGCTGCTGAACCTCCATTTCCACAAGTTAGTATTTTATTTCCATTTTTCACAGCTTCAAGAATTATTTCTGCTGCTTCAATTATTTGATTCATGTATTTGTCGTCCAATAATTTCTGCTTTGTTTCAATCGATTCTTTTAGAAACTCTTTTGCTATGTTTTTCATCTTTTATTTCTCCTTTTTTGTTTGTATATTAACTTTTCAGCGTTTCGGAATACATCATTAACTGTGATTTTTTTCATCCAGTTTTGTGAAGGTCTTTTGAAACTTCCTAAATGTGGGTTGATAACTGGTGATTCTTTGGATTTGTAAAGTGAGAGGTTATTTTTACCATATGGTGCATATCGTACTGGTGTGTTGGGTCCAAACAATCCTATTGTGTTGGTTCCTTGTGCTGCGGCGATATGTAGCGGACCCGTATCGTTAGAAATGTAGATGTTACACTTTTCTGTAAGTCTGAATAGTTGTTTTAGTGTAAAATTACCGGCCAGATTGTATACTGACTCTTTTTGTTCCATTTGATTGATTATTTGTTCAATGTAATTGTGTTGATTGCGTGTGTCTGGAATTATAATTATTGCATTGTGTTTTTTGATTAGTTTGTCTGCGAGTTTAGCAAAGTTATGTGGTGACCATCGTCTCCAGGTTGCTGTTCCTGCGCTTGTTACGGTCATTCCAATTATTGGTCTACGTTTTGGAAGTTTGTTGAAGAATTTATCCACTCTCTGTTTATCTTGTTTTGAGTATTTGAGTGGGGTCAGTTTATCCGGTACTTTTGGTTTTAGTTCTAAAGGTTTGAGAAGGTTTGTAAATGTGTTGACTGCGTGAGTTTTGTCGTTGTAATTAACTAATTGATCGTATAACTTTGCTCGTGGACCGTGTGAAAAACCAATTGTTTTCTGTGATAGATGGTTTGTTAGTATTGCTGAGAGTTTTAGATAGGGTTCTAAGTCGAATGCCAAGTCATATTTCTTATATTGTTTTGTGAGTGTTAATATGTTATGTGGTTCAAAGACTTCTATGTTGTCAATAAAGGGTTGATTCTCATATACTGCTTTGTTTTGATTCCTACATAAGATCGTAATTTTTGTGTTTGGATAATTCTGTTTGAATTGTTGAATTAAAGGTAAAGTTAATATTGATTCTCCGATGGCCCATAGTTTTGTAAATAATACTTTGTTTGGGACAACATTCTTTTGTCTTTTAAAAAGTGAGAGTGTATTGAGTAGTGGAGTTCCGATTATTTTGTCTATTCCTCTCTGTAAACTAAGCATTTTTTATCTTAATTGCTGCATCTAGCAAGTCCTCTGCAATAAATGTTGGTTTCGATTTAGCTTCTGGATATTTTTCAGATATTCCTGTTGTTATGAGCACAGAGTTTAGTCCTGCGTTGTTTGCAAGTTCAATGTCTGAAGATCTGTCACCAATAACATACGAGTTATTTTTATCAAAATTTGGTGTGAAATATGGTTCAATTAGTTTTATTTTGGGTTTTCTGCAGTTACAATCTTTTTGTGGAGTATGTGGACAGAATAGAACTTCTTCGATGTTGATATTTTCCTGTTTTAATTTATTAAGTAGGTGGTTGTTGAATTTGTGCATTTGATCTTCAGTGTAGTATCCTCTTCCAATTCCTGATTGATTTGTTACGATTATTAGTTTGAATCCTTGTGTTTGGAGCTTTTTTAGACCGTTAGTTGTGTTCGGTAGAAGGTTATAATCTCCAATTTTATTTGTATATCCTTTGTCCTCGTTTAACGTGCCGTCTCGGTCTAGAAATATGATTTTATTCATGGACTAACTTAGTAAGTGGTTTAAAAATGTTTATGAAACAGTATTCATACTAAATTATTTTTCCGGTTTCTGGAGCATCGAAAAGTATTTATTGAGATTTGTCTCTTTTAATAGTATGGTTGCTCAAAAATCAAAGTCCAGTGAGATTATTGGAAAGACGGTAGTGTCTAAATCTGGACGTAAGTTTGGTGTGCTTGGAGATCTAATCTTTGAATCTCGAACTGGTGAATTGATTTATTTGAGCGTTAAATCTCCAACTGCGTATTGTTTGAGTTTGGATCTGGAAAAATCTAGAGGTGGAGAACATTTGGTTCCATTTAGTGCTGTTATTTCTACAGGTGACTTTGTAATTGTTGCTGAAGAAGATATTGTATAGAACTAACTTTGTGTTTTTTTGTCCTGTAGTTAATTAATATCTTTAATTTCTATTTTTAGTTATGATCGATTTGATTCTTGGTTTAGTTGGAGGTTTGACTCTTGGTATAATTACTGGACTTATTCTAGGATTGCATACTATTGCGATAATTTTGAATTTTTGATTATATTTCAAAAGATATTGAGTCTCTTCGCTGTTGTTCTATTACTTCAGTTCCGGCTTTTGTTAAGTAGTATTTCTTAGGTCTGGATCCGGTTGTTGCCACAAATCCTCGATATTCAAGTTCGATTAGTTTGTTTCGGATTGTTCTTTCAGACTTGTCTAAAGAATATGCTAATTTTAATTGGATTGGTGCTACAGCGAAATGCACTGTGTCTGCTTTGCCTTGCTTGAGTAGTATTAAGAATTGTAATTCTGACAGTCTAAACATTGCAGGTTTAATGTTTGCAATTGGTTGTTGGGTTGAGTTTTGTTGAGTTGTGGAACGTTGTGGAATTTCGTTTTTCCAATTTCCACTATTTTCCAAAGAAGTTTGATGTTTTTCCTGAAGAGATTTAATCTTATCTTGGAGTATTTTTACAGTTGTTTCGCTCTCCGTAAGCTTTGATTTTAGGCGCTCTATGTCGATTTTATGGTCGTTGAGTATTTCTCGTATAGCTTTTGGGATCATAGAGTTTAGACTTAATGATTGTATAAAAACATTTATTGTTTGGAAAAAAGTTTCTAATGTTTTTCCACTATTTTCCAATGTTTTCCACAAAAGGACCCCTTTATTTCCAGTGGAGTTTCCAAATGAATTGGTTTAAAATCGTATTACTTGGTTCTTGTTGTTGTTTTTTTGTCTAGTTTGTTTGGAAAGATGTTTGGAAAAGTTTTGGAAAGAATTTCCACTATTTTCCACTATTTTCCAAAGAAGTTTGGGTCTTTTTCTTAGATAATTTGTTTGATTTATTTTTTCCGAAACAAATGTCATAAAATTCGCAATAATTACATAGATAAGATTCTTCTCGAGGTGGAGGTGTTGAAGTTTTTAGCGCGTTTGCCAATATTGTCCCTCTTGCTTCTAAGTAACCTAGCATATTTCTCTTTTCAACCTCAAAGGTTTTTATCTTACTTAAGGAAAAGTAAACAATCACTAATTTTTTTACATCTTTTTGTTGTGATTCAGGTAACATTGAGAAGTATGATTGTAATTGCATAGTGTGTTCTTGTTTGGGTTGTTTTGGGATGCGCTCAATTGTTTTGAATTCATATAATATGTTATTGGAAAATACATCTACAAATCCTATTGCTGAAAATGATGAAAAGGGTGTTTGTAAGAATACTTCATTTTCTTCTTCAGGAATATGTTCTTGGAAGAAGTTGTGAATGGCGTGCCCCCTTGAAAATATCCATAATTTTTCTAGAGAAATTGGAACTTCTTCAGTTAAATCATAATATGACTTGCGCAAGCAGAGACCAGTTAAACGTGTCACTCCAAAACGTGGTTTTTTGTTTGGATCCTTCTTTTTTCTTGGTCTTTGTCCAGCAAGAAGTGCTTTTAGAACTACGTTCGGATAGTTTTCGAACTCCGAGTCCCTAACTTCATCAATATGTCTTTCCACCCCATCAGGACAAAGAATTTTACTCATTTATGAATCCTCCAAGACTTATTTGTTTTGTGGCATCTTTTCCAAAGACTGATTCAATTCGACTGTTGAATAAATTAACCGTCTCTCTTAGATATTCGCTTGTACCTTCTATTTCAATTAATTTCAAAGTTGGTTCCAAATATTTCTTAATTGAGCCTTCACTGATAGTGTATATTACTTTCGGCTTCTTACATTTTGTACAGATTCCTGCAAGCGGAGGACGTCTATATTTTTCGTTGCAAGCTACACAGCGGAATCTTTGCATTGTGAATTTTCGCATGTTTCCTTTTAGATCTCGTATGAAGTGTCCGTTGATTATCAGCTCTCCAACTTTATGTAAATCTACTGCTCGAATTTTGTCTGCTAAATCTAATTGTCCTTCCATTTTTTCTACCATCGTTTGAAGATACTTATACGCTGAAACATTTACACCTGCATTCATATCTAATGTTGTGTGTGTGAATCCATGATTTTGATATTGTTCTTCTTGATCGATTACATCTCCTATTGATTTTACCTTTACCTCCCAAGGATCTTTCATTTCTAACGTTGCTTCATAAAATTCCAAGGAATAATTCCAAGCAATGTTCAAATCATATACTTCATCGTCAACTTCTTTTGGGTTGAGGATTGTTGAAATTACGAGTGGTGCGTCCATACTTCTTGCGCCTCTTCGGTCTGGTAAGAAGTCTCGTGAGAAATTTAGGAATGCATCAAGCATTAAGATAATTGCGGTTTCCTCTCCATCTAAATCTCTTCTTTGGGCGGCATGCCACATTGGATGTGCGAGAACTGCTGAAATATTTGAGAATCCAATTATTCTCCCTGTTATTCCTGCAGACGTATGTGGTGCAAGTCCTATGATGACTTGTCCGATTAGATCTTCGGTTGTTGCGATGTTATAAAATGCAGGAAGCCCGTATATATTTACTAGTTCTTCGTCAACAAAATCTGCAATGCGTTTGAACACTGCACTCGCTGATTCAATTCCGAGAAATTTTTCGTTGGGTAATATTATGTCTTGGGGGAATATTTCTACGAGTTGTGTTGTTTCAATTAACAGTTGATTGTGTATGTCTTTTTTGTATCCTAACTCGTGTGCTTTTTTTATAGAAAGTCCTATCTCTTTTGGTGAGAAGTGTGTTGTTCCTAATTCTGTTGCATCATACCTTACTGTTCCGTCTTTATTTACACGCAGTGAGTGTTTTGCACGGAGTAATCCTTTTGTTGGGTGTTCAACGTAACGGAATTTGTTCATTGTTGCTCGCACACCTCTGATTAGTTTGGGAAATTGACCATCCCATTCTTTTTTGATTTTTTTTGATAGTTCGGGCAGTTCATATTTTTTCCGTTCATAAGGAACACAACTTGGAGTTTCTGGAGAGTCATATTTCTTCTTTGTTTTGTAATCAATATATTTTTGTTTAGTATTATCTGAGTTACAGTGTTCACATTTTTGGAATATTGTTGACTTATTGCAATCAAGACATTTTATTATTGGAAAATCTGCTGTCACATGTCCAACTTTGATTGCTTCATTGAAAGATCTTAAACGTCCGCCTTCGTTTCCAACAGGAAATAAAAAGTTTGGTGAACCTTTCATATCTCTCATTTTTGCTTTTTCAGGTCGACCCATTCTTGCACCAATGCTTGTTCCGAATTTGTCTCTGAATTTTATATCTGTTCTGAATTGAGCATTCAAAATATTTTGATTTAATTTTGTGAGAATTATTTTGTTATCTTTGATTGTGTGTGGGCATCCAATTAGTTCGAGCAATCTTTTGTTGGACGAATCTGAGAACATTTCAGTTTTTAGATAATTTTGAAGTTGAGTTTTTTGTTTTTCATCTAGTGCAGTGACATAGAATGTGAACTCAGGGTGTAAAGGTATTTTGAAATCTTCTGATAATTTTATGGCTGTTTCGAAATTGATTTTGGGAGGAAGAAATGTTTTGAAAAAATCTTCAGATAAATTGTGAGCTGTGTTTGGTTTTTCTTCTATTGCTTTCTTTAATTCTAACGCCCACCATTCTGGACAATATCCTGCTGGAACAAGAAAGTGACCGTTCTCAGTAAATTCTCCAGGTGAGATTAGTATATCACCCAGATATAATATTTCTATTATTTCTTTGGAAATTTCTTTTGCTTCTTCTTCGGTTTTTGGTTTACATACTGAACCATTTTTAAGTCTTACAATTGGTCCTTCTATTGAATTGCATGAAGTAAGTGATGTTGATTTTCCAGGTCTTTCGACTCTTAGTTGTGTTCCAACTGCCAAATAATTATTTAGTACTTGCATAGTTATTGGAGATATTGCCCACGATCCGTGACCGGTTAATCTTGATCGTCCATATCTTTGTCTGAATCCACCGTGCCTTAATGGATGTGTGAACACAGGTCTACCTGCAACAATTTCAGCAATGTATGCATAATTGGGTTTTAATTTCTGGTCGTCAGATTTGATTGTTTCAGTTTCTGAAGTTTTTGCATGGATTTTCTTTTTCATATCTTGATAATCATTTAACCATTGCCAATCCAATCCAAATTCCGGACCCCAATCATTTAACTTCTTCATTACTTTTGCTCCTTTTAGTGGGAGTGCATCAGTCAACATTAGTGCAACTCCTCCTCGAATTCTATCTGTTTCAATTCTTGGAAGACCTTTGTAATTTGATACAGTTAATTCGGAAGTTGGATCACCATCTAGTTCGACAGTAAGATTTGAAATTATATGTTTAATTTCTTGTTCAGTTGGTTTGTATTGTTTTCGTTCAACACGTTCGTAATAATCCATGACTTCAGTATACATTCTCTTAATTTCTTGTTTAGTGGGATCATATTTTTCAATACCTTGTTTGATTCGTACATAATCTGCAATTACTGTTGTGACTGCAGAGGCGGTTGCTCCTCCTCCGCGAATTGGTCCTGCATAGTACAGTGCTAAATAATTTTTACCGTCTTTTCGTTTTTTAAATTTTACATTGATTAATCCTTCAAGGGGTGCAGATACTACGCCTTGTGTGATATATGCGAAACCTGTTCGGATTCCAATATTTATTGCAGTAATTTTGTCTTCAAATTTACAGAATTTTTCAAAACTTATTTCATCTGCTAAAACTAGTGCAACTCTCCAATCTCCGAAACCGTATTGTTTCTCAAGTTCTCCAATTCTTTCAACAATTCCACTTTCAATTAAATTTGGGGATATGGAGCCCATAATTGCTTCGACTCTTTCTGCAACGGATGCTGCAATTGGAATATCGCACTTAGTTTGTGGATCAATTCCAACCTTTCTTGCTTTGTTTGCGAGGTCATGTAGCTCTATTGTTTTTGATTTTAACGTTGAAAAGTATTCTTTGATATGTTTGGCTGCGACGATATTTGACATGCTAATTTCATTATGACGATGTTTAAATATGATTGTGTGAAAAAGTATATGATGGAAAAGGTATCTCGTGGTCGTCCTGCATTTAGCCCAATTAGAGATAATCTTGTTGAACTTTTATTCTTTGTTGGGAAAGGTTATGGTTATGAATTATATAAAAAATATATTCAAGTATTTCACAAAACAACCATGCGCTCAATTTATTATCATCTAAATAAAGGTGTTGAGTTGGGTGTGTTTAAGATTGATAGGGTTGAAAACATTCCAGGAGATTATTCTTGGGGTGAAGGTGTGCGTAGGGTCGTGTTTGCACTTGATGTGAAAGCCAAACCTAAAAAGGATACTCGTGTTTTGAAACGTCTTAAAGAAATTTCTAAATAAGACTCTGAGCCCTACATTTCTCATGGAACTTGCTCTTTGTTGTTTGATTTTTTCTTTTCTTTTCTTTCTTTTCTATATTGAAAAGTAATAATATATAATATATAAAAATTTTATTTTTATAATTTCGATATACGTTCTATTGGAACTAAAGGGGTGGGAGGGCAGTACTTTATAAACAAACTTAAAGGTATAACGGCAACGTAGTGTCTTTTTGTTAATTTTTTTAGATTCTCAAGTGGATAAAGTATTTTAAGGTCTGTTTCTTATGGAACTTCCATGAGCGATCCTCAAACTAAAGTAGATAATTCTTCATCTGAAGAAAAACAAAGTACTGAGTCAATCATTATACAAAATACTTCTCGAGAGCGAGATGAATTGGATGATCTATTTGATGATTTTGTCTCTAAAAAATCCATTTTTATCGATAAAGATGTTTTATCTATTCGTCACGTTCCAAAAACAATTCCTCATCGCAGTGAACACATCAAAAAACTAGGAATGATTTTAGCACCCGCACTTAGAAATGACCGACCTTCAAATATTTTCGTATATGGAAAAACTGGAACTGGAAAAACTCTTTGTGTATTACATACTCTTAATCGAATTGTTGAGCGAGTTAAAGGAACAGATGTTGCTTTACGTTTTGCTTACTTGAATTGTAAATTGAAGAAGGTTGCAGATACAGAATATAGAGTTATTGCATCACTTGCTAAGAGTTTGGGGGCAAAAGTACCTGTCACTGGATTACCTACTGACGAAGTATATAATATCTTCTTGAAAAAACTTGATGAACGGGAACAAGTTGTTATTTTAGTATTGGATGAAATTGACCGGTTGGTCAAAAAGACAGGTGATGAAATACTATATAGTCTAACTCGAATTAACTCCGAACTCAAAAAATCAAAACTATGTTTGATTGGAATTTCCAATGATGTTCGTTTTATTGAGAATATTGATCCACGAGTTAAGAGTTCTTTAGGTGAAGAAGAATTAATCTTTCCACCATATAACGCTCTAGAGTTAAAAGATATTTTAAGTGAGCGAGCCACATTGGCGTTTGTAGAGGACTCAATTCATCCAGCAGTGTTACCAAAGTGTGCAGCCTATGCAGCCAAAGAACATGGTGATGCTCGTCGAGCTCTTGATTTGTTGAGAGTTGCAGGTGAGGTTGCTGAAAGAGCCGCATCAGAACTAGTTGAAATGGACCATATTCGTGAAGCAGAAGATAAAATCGAAAAGAACCGAATCCTTGAACTAGTCAAAACATTACCAAATCAATCAAAATTATTAATTTACTCAATATTTTTTTTGAGTAAAAAAAAAACAGACAAGCTTGTTACTGGTGAAATCTATCAGACTTATGCTGAGCTATGTAAATTCAATGACAATTCAATTTTAACACAACGAAGAATTTCTGATTTAATCTCCGAGTTAGATATGTTGGGTTTAATCAATGCACGCGTGATAAGTAAGGGAAGACACGGACGCACTCGTGAAATTTATTCTACAATTCCGGCCGATTTAACTGAAATTATAACCAAAGAATTGAAAGGTGAATTAAGGCTATGAGCAATCAAAAATTAATCAAGCAATTGTTAGACAAAGGAATATTACCTACTTCAGAAAATATTGAAAAAGCAGCACAAGAAGACATAATAATTATCAAACCAAAAATTGATGATTTACGTGCCAGATTAAAAATCGTCAAAGAATTTAACTACAAACAGAAGAAGATTACTCCTGCTGATTTTACTGAACACTATCGTGAACGCTATAAAACTATGAAGAACATATTATTTAATCGTCCTGAGGCTGCAACCACTGTTTCAATTGATCGTGCAAAACAAGGCTTCGGAAATGATGATCAAGTTATAATTGCAATGGTTTCAGATATTAATCGAATGAGGACTGGAACAATCAAAGTAACTGTTGAAGATTTGAGTGGTCAAATGGACATAATCATATCATCAAAAAACAATGATTTGATTGAAGAGTCTAAGTTTTTGACACTAGATGAAGTCCTAATTTTCAAGGGGCGAGTTATTAGAGATGTTATGTTTCTACAGGAGATAATATTACCTGATATTCCACAACAACCAGCACAATATAGTCCTGAAGACGTTTATGCTGTATTTTCGGGAGACATCCATGTAGGATCGAAGCTTTTTTTACCGAAACAATTTGGTACATTTATTGATTGGTTAGGTGGAAAGGTTGGAAATGAGCGACAAAAAGAGATTGCCAGGAAGACTAAATATTTCTATATTCCGGGAGACTTAGTTGATGGTGTTGGAATTTATCCTGGACAAGATAAAGAATTGGCGATTTGTGATTTGCGTGGACAGTATGAAGAACTTTCAAAATATCTCACTAAAGTTCCAGATGATAAACAAATAATAATCTGTCCTGGAAATCATGATGCAGGCGTACGTTTGGAAGAACCTCAACCACGCATGAAAGATTATGCTGAATCAATTCTCGAATTACCAAACGTTACAATGGTTACAAATCCCTCATATACAAACATTCATGCAATGGATAACTACAACGGTCAAGATGTTTTAATGTACCACGGATATTCATTCGACAGATTAATTGATCAAGTCGAAGGTTTGCGTCTAGCAGGAGGATACGAAAAACCAACTGAGATTCATAAGTTCTTGTTGAAACGCCGTCACTTAAGTCCAACACATAATTTGAATCTAACTATTCCAATGAAACAAGACCCACATGCAATCACACAAGTTCCGGATATTATGGTTTCAGGTCACATACATAAAGCAAATATTGGGAGCTACAAAAACACAATTTCAATTTCAGGAAGTTGTTGGCAATCGGTTACAGATTTTCAATTAAAATTTGGGCATGTTCCAGAGCCAGGAATGATTCCAATATTAAATCTCAAGACACGTAAGTCAAATATGCTCAGTTTCAAGTAGTTATTTATACTTTAATCGAATTGAAAATATATGTTTCCGTTGTTTGGATTTATTGCTCATATAGTATTATTCACATCGATCCAAATTTTAGGAATTTTTACTGGAATAAATGCCATAAAGATATTAGATAAATCTTCAGTCGTGGTCCACGAAGTTCCCTTACCAATGACACTATTATCATTTGCAATTGCTTTTAGTTTGTTATTTTTACTTTTGAGATTTTCCGGAAAATTTAATATATTCAAATACTTCTTTTATTTTTTAATTATAATTGGAAGCAAGCTAGTTTTTGAGGCGTTCTTTAACCCCTTTATTGCAAATATTTTAACGCTGTCATTATTGGCATTATTTATTCTTCACAAATCACTCTTAGTACATAATTTAACTTTAGGAATAACTATTGCAGGTGTTGCAGTTAGTTTAGGATTAAGTTTTAGTTTTTCAACCATATTATTTCTTCTAGGTGCATTTTCATTCTATGATGTTTTAGCAGTTTATCGAAGTTCACATATGGTCAAATTATTCAAAGGAATGGCAAACAAAGGAGTTATACTTGCTATTATGATTCCTCAACGATTAAATAAACTCAAAGTCAAGTCTAATGAATTTATACCAGGACAAGGTGTGTTTATTTTAGGAACGGGAGATTTAGCATTCCCCCTGTTTTTTGCAGTTAGTGCTTTGAAATTTTCAGTTACTAGTGCCTGGTTTATTGTTGCAGGAGCTACAGTTGGTGCAGCACTAGTTTATTATTTATTAACTACTCAAAAATCAACCCGAGCGATGCCTGCGTTACCACCAATTGCGCTCTGTAGCGTCTTTGGATTCGCACTAAGTTTAATTGTTTAATGTTCTCCTTCAACATCTAAAAGTTCACGAATAAGTTTAGCTTTCTTTGGTCCCAATTTATCAATTTTTGTCAAATCATCCTCAGAGGCATTTAGTAATATTATTGGTGATTTGAATTCTTTTAGTAAAGACTTTGCAAGTTTTGGTCCAACTAAAGGCAGACCTTCCACCAAGAATTGTTGCTGTTCTTCTACTGTCCAAGTTCGTTTAGAACCTCGAAGTGAAATTTCTCTATTGTTATCTATCTGTTCCCGTTTTGCTAGCGAAATTAAGAGGTTGACCGTTTCTTCAGTATCGTGTGCGAACAGAAAGGGAATTTGATAATCTAGTGTCAATGAAATCATTGCTGCACGAATTGCATTTGGATGAACGTTTCGAATTTCAAATATCTCTCGTATATCTCCTTCAATAATATAAAGCGGTTTTTGGAAATTTTCACGTAGTTCCTTGGCCTGAGTAAACAATCGTCCGTCAACCAATGAGTTCACAAAATCTGGAACTTTCTTCAACTCCACAACACATTCATTTGAGAGAATAAAATCTCCAACTTCCAAAGTCTTAGTTTCTATTTGAATATCTTTTTCATAAAGGTATCTAAGTAATTGACCTTTGTTCTCTCTATGATCAACAATTATTTTAAGATTCATTTTCGAGGAGTTCTTTCATTCGACGTTCTTTATGATGGGAAACCCAATAATATTTTTCGTCAATTGTGTCCTTTGTTATTAACATATATACTTTACCGATGTTTACTCTTCCAATTCGTCCTCGCCGCTGTATAGTTCTCAATGCTGAGGGCACTGGCTCAAAGAAAATGCCAATATCTGCATTTTCAATGTGAAGACCTTCCTCACCCACTGAAGTTGCTACAAGAACATTAAATTCTCCGTCTTTAAATTGTTCCAAAGTTTCAAGCTGTTTCCTCTGACTCATACCTTCTTTCTGACCAATGAAAGCTTTTGCTGTGCTTCTCGTGTGAAGATTAATTTGTTCAGTTAGAAACTCAACTGTTTTTCTTAATTGTGAAAATATGATTACTTTTTCATTTTTGTTGTGAGTCAGTTCTAAGATTTTTGTAATTTTTGGATGATCAATACCTTCATCAATGAGCTTTTGAGTAGTTATTTTTGCGCGTTTAAAATCCCACTCATTAATAATTCTCTGAGATGCTTTAGTTGATTTGGCCTGAGATTCAATTTTTTTCATCGACTCACTGAATATGTGAAGGTTTTGTGTTTCCAACATTTCAATCAAATGTAATAGTTTGATTAATACAGTTAATTCAGAAACCAAAAAGTACGTGTCCGGTCCTTTTTCCCTTTGAGAGAATAAAGCTTTTTGAGTACTCAGAAGTTCAAGTTTTCGTAAGTGAGAGATGTCTTGGCTTTTTAGTGAACCTCGAGTGTATAAAATATTAACATGCTTTGTCAAGATGTTTTGAAGATAGGTTTTAACTTTTTTATATTCTGGCGGGAGTTCAATCATCATACGCTCAATTTCTTTTTTCTTAAGATGTTTTTTTAGGTGTGGATTTTCTTCAGTAACTAATTCAAAATTATCAATGAATAAATTTGCCTTAATTTCATCAAGTCTTTGTTGGTCAGAGGCAGGACTTGCCGAAAGTGCAAGTATTTGTGAGAATTCACTAAACTGTTTCGCTAGCCAAACATATGCGTAGTCTCCTGTTGCTCGATGCGCTTCATCGAAAACTGCTAATGAAATATCTTCGGGTTTAAAATAGCGTTTGATAAGATCAGATTCAATTGTCTGAGGAGTTGCACAAATTATTTTAGCTGTTTTCCAAAGCTCTTTTCTTTTTATCGGTGAAATTGCACCAGTCAAATGTACAATTTCTTCATCTGGCTGAAAGTATTCTTTGAAAGATTTTTCATGTTGAACTGTCAGAGGTTTTGTGGGAGCCATAATTAGAATCTTACCTTTATCAATATGGAGTGATGCGAGCGCAATCGCAACAATTGTCTTTCCAGAACCTGTTGGTAAAACAACAAAAGAATTTTTGTTCACAATCTTATCTAAAAGCTGTTCTTGATATGTTCGGAGATTTAGTTTATCTTTTAGAAATCTCATAGAAATTTTTTATGATTGTACTATTTATTTATTTCTATTAATTAGTTTACTGACGAATTTTTTCATCTGTTCTTTATGTCCTGCACCAATAACTATTAAAATTTTTGAGTCGGGAAATTTGCGTGATATAAGCTGAACTTGATTTTGCATGTAAGTATCTCGTTCAGCAACAAGCACTCTATAAAATCCAGGAAACTTATGACTTAACTCAGATATTAATTTATGCACTAATTTATCTTTTGGAACTTTAGTTAAATCCAAATTTATTTTATTTTTACTAAATCCTCCAAAAAGCAAGTAAAAAACCAATTTTGATTTTTCTTTTAATGGGACCTTTTTTGATAATCGATAGAGCGTTATTGAAATATCTCGGTCAATCAACGCAACTTTTGCACCAACTTTTTTTGCTTCAAGAATTCCCGTTTTCATATCAATTCCTGGCTGTTGTCCAGTTTTCTTTCCTAAAATTTTTTGTGAAATTGAACCGATGATATAAAATAGAAAGCCAAATAATCCCAATTTCAAAGCATTTCTCAATTTTATCTTTCGTCTTACTTTTGACATAATTGCTTGATATCTTTGAGGATCAAGCTCAACAGCAACAATATCAGGTTTGAACTCCTTTATTGTATTTTTTATCTGATCAACACTTTGTTGTGAAATATGTGAAGTACCCAGCACTTTTATTTTAACCATATACTACTAATTAGAAATGCTTTTATTTAAAAACACTATTGAATTGGTATGTTAAGCACAAAAAACTTAGGCAGTGTTCAAGGATTATCAGTTTATACAGATGCTGGAGAATTTTTCGGAGTAATTGAGGAAGCGATTTTACATTCCAATAAAGTTGACTCTTGGAAAGTCAGATCCACATCAAAATCTTATTTATCTAAAGCAATGCCAGGTACAAAGGGAGTGATTTTACCACACCACCACGTCAAGGCAATTGGAGATGTTGTAATAATTTCAAGATCTGCGGCGCCTTCAATGTCAGAAGATTAATCGTGTCACTCTGATATCTTTTTAAGCTTTGATGATACTGCTAGTTAATGGATTTTAATAATACGTCCGAACTTAAGGTTCCGTCTAATCTTGTAGATAAAATTATTGGACAATCCCGGGCAGTTTCAATTATAAAAAAGGCCGCAAATCAAGGCAGACATGTTTTACTTATTGGTGAACCAGGTACAGGTAAGTCAATGCTTGGCCAGGCGCTTGCAGAGATTGTACCAAATCAAAATTTACAAGATATTTTAGTTATACCAAATTTTAAAGATGAGAACAATCCAAAAATTCGTTCGTTACCTTCAGGTCGCGGTCAAGAAATTCTTATACGCTCTAAACAACGAGTAGAAATTGGTAACAGAAGACAATCAATAGTATTTTTTATTTTAGCAATTGCTGCGGCGTTTTTACCGTGGTGGATTCGAAGCAATTATGGAGATATTATGGCTGCCGCCTCACTTATTTCAGGAATGATGTTTCTACTTCTGTATGGTGTTATGACCAGTATGGGTGCTAAGCGGAAGCGAGTTCTTGAACCAAAACTTCTAATTGATAGAGATAAAAATAATATTGCACCCTTTATTGATGCAACGGGGGCACACGCAGGTGCACTTCTTGGAGATGTTCGTCATGATCCCTTTCAATCCGGTGGCTTAGGAACTCCAGCACATTTACGAGTTGAACCTGGAATGATTCATAGAGCAAATCAAGGAGTATTATTTATTGACGAAGTGGCAACACTTAATCCACGTACTCAACAAGATTTACTTACTGCAATGCAAGATAGAAAATATTCAATCACAGGACGCTCTGAACGAAGTGCAGGAGCAATGGTCAGAACAGATCCAGTCCCATGTAAATTTATTCTTGTTGCGGCAGGAAATACAGACACCATTCAAAAAATGCATCCCGCATTAAGATCTCGAGTTAGAGGGTATGGTTATGAAGTTGTAATGGATAACTTCATTGAAGATACATCAACTACTCGCGAATATTATTATCGTTTTATAGCACAAGAAGTACTAAAAGATGGAAAGATTCCACACTTCAACAAAAAAGCATGTGATGAAATAATCCGAATTGCGCGCCGAATGGCAGGTCGCAAGAGCAAGTTAACTCTCAAATTTAGAGAACTCGGAGGAATTATCCGCGGTGCGGGAGATTTAGCAACTGAAGATAAAAGCAAGTATGTCACACTTAAACATGTTCAAGCTGCGATGAAAATTTCTAAAACATTAGAACAACAACTCGCAGACAAACACATTGAACATATTTCCGATTATAGAATTATTCGTAAGGAAGGAAGTGAAATTGGAAGAGTAAATGGTTTGGCAGTTATTGGAAACTCTGGAATTGTGCTACCTATTGAAAGTGAGGTTGCAAAGGGCGGAAGGAAGCGAGAAATTATTGCAACTGGAAAACTTGGAACGATTGCCAAGGAGGCAATTGACAATGTCAGTGCAATAATTATGAAACATTTTGGTGAAGATATTAAAGACAAATATGACTTGTATGTTCAATTTATTCAAACTCACGAAGGTATTGAGGGAGATTCAGCAAGTGTGTCAGTAGCTAGTTCAATAATCTCAGCATTGAAAGAAGTTCCATTGAGACAAGATGTTGCAATGACTGGAAGCTTATCTGTCCGTGGAGAAGTATTACCTGTAGGTGGCGTTACTCCTAAAATTGAAGCAGCTATTGAAGCAGGTTTAAAAGAAGTTATAATTCCTCTACAAAATAAGAAAGATATTGTTCTGAGTCCTGCCGCAAAACGTAAAATCAAAATTCATTTTGCAAATAATTTAGTTGATGTGCTTGAAATTTCACTTGATAAGCGAAAAGGTAAAAAAGTAATCCAAGCATTGAAAAAAAATGGAGCTAAATCTGGAAAAACTAAAAAGAATTGAGGAAGTTTTGTCTCGTTCAGATTTTAAGACTGTTGAAGATTTTGTAAATCACGCTGTTGAGCTGTTATTATTTGCTGAAGAGAATAGAGACAAATTCAATAAGCTGCTCGGGCCTGAGTGACACAATTGTTTTAAATTCAGTCTGGTTATTTTTGTTATGAAAATAAACTTGCGAGAAGGAGATATTTATGAAGTCAAAAGTAGCATTCTACTTTTTCTGACTACAGAGCAAATTAAAAATCTAGACAGTAAGTTAGTAGATTTATTAGATAATTCAATTTATGCAGGAAATTTCAAAGGTAAAAAGTATGAATCTCTTCTAGTTCCCGTTGCTGGTCGAAGTTTTGATCGAATTGTTATTGTTGGTCTCGGTAAACGCGAAGAATTGAATAATGAAATATTTCGCAGAGCTGCAAACGTAGGTTTGCAAGTGTTTTCAAAATTAAAAATCAAAGAGTTTTCAACTTTTGCAGAATATGATGTAGATATTGTCCGAGCACTTTCAGACGGCTTCAGACTTTCAAACTATTCTTTTGATAAATACAAAACTGAAAAAGATAACAAATTCTTTATTGTCCAAAAAATTAATATGTATGTTCATGAAATTAAAGATGATTTCAAGAAAGCAGTTGAATTCTCCGAAATAAGCTGTGAGGCAACTAATTTTGTTAGAGATTTACAAACTGATGATGCAGATGTTGTAAATCCAGAATATTTAGCAGATTTAGCAAAGAGTATGTCAACAAAATATCGACTACCTTTGGAATTGTTAGATAAAGCCGCACTGAAACGTAAAGGTCTAGGACTTCTTTTGGGTGTTGGGCAAGGAAGTAGGTTTGAACCACACTTAATAATTCTTGAATACAAAGGCGATCCAAGTTCAAAGGAACGAATTGCACTGGTCGGAAAGGGAGTTACCTATGATACTGGGGGATTAGATATCAAACTTCGCTCTATGAAAGAAATGAATACCGATATGTCTGGTGCTGCAGTTGTGTTAGGAGTTATACGGGCTGCCGCTGAATTAAAATTAAAGAAAAATATTTTGGCAGTTGCACCTGTTGTTGAAAATGCAGTAGGAACAAAAGCATACAAACCCGGAACAATACTTGATTCTTATCTTGGAAAAACTGTCGAGATCGGAAATACTGATGCAGAAGGTAGATTGGCTCTTGCTGATGCAATGGCATATATTGTTAAGAATTACAAACCCTCGAGAATTGTAGATTTTGCAACACTAACTGGTTCAATCGTTGCAGCACTAGGAGAAGATTATGCTGGACTCTTCTCTACTGATAAAGTTGCGGATAAAATTCTTGAATCAGGAGATTATGTCGGCGAAAAAGTTTGGAGAATGCCTTTACCTGATGATTATAATGAATTATTAAAATCCAAAATTGCTGATTTGAATAATATTTCAAGTTCAAAATATGGTGGCGCTATAACTGCGGCATTATTTTTGAAGAACTTTGTTGGCGAAACTCCCTGGACACATATTGATATTGCTGGAACTGCGAGAGGTTCTAAACGCAAACATTATTGGCCAGAATATGGTACTGGCTTTGGAGTTCGACTTATGTTGGAATGGTTGAGAAAGAATTAATTTTTTACGCAGTCAGGTCGTAATCCTTAAAAGCCTGTAAGCATATGTTTCATTATGTTAGATATCAAATTATTTCGTGAAAAGCCAGACTTAATTCGGGGTTCTGAGAAGATGCGATTTAAAGATCCGAAACTTGTAGATCAAATTATACGGACTGATAATAAATGGCGAAAAACCATTCACGATATGGAGAAATTAAAGGCCGAACGCAATAAAGTATCCAAAGAAATTAGTGCTTTGAAGAAGTCCGGAAAGAGTGGAGTAACTAAAATTCGCGCAATGAAGAAAGTTGTACAAGATATCAAAGATTTACAAGTTAAAGCTGACAAATTAATTGTTCAAAGAGATAAATTACGATACACCGTCGGAAATATTCTACACAGATCGGTTCCAGTTTCTAAAACTGAGGACGGAAATGAAATTGTACGGAAGCGGGGCAGGATTCCAAAATTTAAATTTCCAATCAAACATCAAGTTGATTTATTACTTGACTTGGACTTGGCTGATTTTGATAAGGCAGCAAAGGTTTCCGGTGCACGATTTTATTATTTGAAGAATGAGTTAGTTTTACTAAATTTTGCAATTCTTAGATATGCAATGGACATGTTAGTTAAACAAGGATTTACTCCAATGTGGACTCCTGTTCTTATGAGATACGAACCAATGAAGGCAGCCGCAGAACTTGGAGACTTTGAAGAGCAATTGTATAAGATCCAAGATGAAGATTTGTATCTAATTGCAACTTCCGAACAAACTTTAGCAACCTTCCATATGAATGATGTTTTCAATTGGAAAGACTTACCAAAAGCTTACACTGCTTATTCTTCATGTTTCAGAAAAGAAGCAGGAAGTCATGGAAAAGACACAAAAGGAATATTTAGAGTCCACCAATTTGATAAGATTGAACAATATGTTTTCTGTCACCCTGATGAAAGTTGGAAATGGCATGAAAAGATGATTAAAGTTACTGAAGATATTTTCAAAGGGTTAGAAATTCCGTATCAGATTGTAAATATTGCTTCTGGAGAAATGAATGACAGCGGTTCTAAGAAATATGATCTTGAAGGATGGTTCCCAGCTCAAAATAAGTACCGTGAATTGTGTTCTGGAACCAATGTTACAGATTATCAAGCTCGAAAAGTTAATGTTAAATTTGATGATAAAGATGGACGACGAAAAATTGTACACACTCTAAATTGTACCGCTGTTGCAAGTGAGCGAACAATGGCATGTTTACTTGAAAATAATCAACAAAAAGATGGATCTGTTAAAATTCCTAAAGCGCTTTGGAAATATACAGGCTTCAAAGTAATTAAATCAAAATGAAAATTCTAGCATTTACAGATTTCCACGGAGATAAGAAGATGATTTCTAAAATATTGAAACGTTCTAGGAAAGAAAATCCCGATGTTTTGGTTTGTGCAGGAGACTTTACAGTTTTTGGTAAAAACCTTGATAAAATAATGTCTAACTTTTTAATTGGTAAACCTTTTGTATTTATTCCAGGAAATCATGAAGACAATGAGAAGTCATTATATGTTTTTGCTAAGAAAGCTGAAGCGTTATTAGTACATCAAACTACAATTGTTGTAAAGAATGTATTGTTTGTCGGAAGCGGAGGAGGAATTTTTGGCAAAATTGAACCAACGCTTGAGATTTCAAAGAAATCCTTAACACTAAAGATTAAGAACTTTAAGAAAAATCATCCAAAGGGAAAAGTTGTATTTCTAACACACCGTCCGGCGTATGGAACTAAGTGTGATTTTATGCCAGACATTCAAGAAAATGTTGGAGCAATTAATATTACTGAATTTATTAATAAAAATCCAATTGATTTACATATTTGTGGACACATTCATGAATGTTTCAACACTCGTGATAAGATTGGAAAAACGATTACTGTTAATCCTGGGCCAGAAGGTAAAATAATTAACATTTCTGATAAAATTACTATCTCTAGAAAATAATTAATTTAGTAGATTTTAAAACTAGGTGTTTAGTGCTAAGAGTATGGTTGAGCTGATTATATCGGAGAAACCTTCTGCGGCAGAAAAAATTGCTGCAAGTTTTGAAGATTCTGATTTGAAACGTCTCAATGGCGTGAAATATTGGGAAGCAAATAATGGTAAAATTCTAATTGGTTCGGCAGTCGGACATTTGTTTGGTTTGAAAAAAACTGAAAGATTTTATCCGGTCTTTAATCTTGAATGGCAACCTTCGTATGAAGGTCGTGGAAGTTCGTTTCAGAAACCTTATTTCAAAACGTTAAAGAGTCTTGGAAAGAAGGCAGATGTTGTTACTGTTGCAACAGACTATGATATTGAAGGCGAAGTTATTGGTTTGAATATCGTTCGAGAATTATTAGGTCTGAAAGATGCAAACAGAATGAAGTTTTCTACACTTACACCTACTGAATTACAAGATGCTTACAAAAATAAATCTAATACTTTGAATTGGGGACAAGCAAAAGCCGGTGTTGTTCGGCACACACTGGATTGGTATTATGGAATTAATTTATCTCAAATAATTTCTAGCTCATTATCTAAAGCTTTGAACCGATATCAACCACTGAGTATTGGAAGAGTTCAAGGACCGGCATTGGCCATATTAGCTGAACGTGAATTAGAGATTAAAAAATTCAAACCAGATCCATATTGGCAAATTATTACAAATCTTTGGTTAAATTCACAAAAAGTTCAAGCAGTTCATGAGAAAGATAAGTTTTGGAAGAAAGATAAAGCAAATAAAATATTTGCAAAAGTTAAAGATCGTCCAGGACGTATTGTTGATATTAAGAAACTCAAGCAAAAAGTTCCAGTTCCAGTTCCGTTTGATTTAACATCATTACAAATTGAAGCTTACCGAGTTT
>Ga0114996_10001399_pt1 | contig 32547 bp, 24 predicted proteins | sample ArcticOcean_MG_C_4_FD_87039 | JGI IMG/M metagenome (GOLD analysis project Ga0114996, IMG submission 87039) | Marine microbial communities from western Arctic Ocean - ArcticOcean_MG_CB4_134 | ecosystem: Environmental > Aquatic > Marine > Oceanic | place: Arctic Ocean: Canada Basin | collected... | reverse complement strand
TGGTGATGGGGCCCATGATGTACATGTCGCCAGAGAGGCGGGCATGAAGGTTGCGATGCGGGTGGGCACCTTGCCCCGCGCAGAGGTGGAGGCCGTGGCCCCGGACTACGTAATCGACGATCTGTACGGCGTTTTGGACATCCTGGGAGTGGCGCGGCCCGTGGATGGGAAACGCGTCAGGCGGGTCTGAGACACCGCCCCTACCGGAGCCATTCAACAAGCCACCGTTAGTCCAGCGGGGGACGCCAGGTGGTGTCCAGCGCCTGCTCGCACCAGCGGCCCACGGCGAACAGCTGCTCTCCCTGCCAAGGCCCCGTTATCAATTGAATGGCCAACGGTAGTCCGCCATCGCTGAGACCGGTGGGAAGGCCTAGAGAAGGAAGGCCGGTGATGGACCAAGGCACCTGCATGATCATGTTGCCTGTGGTGCTCAGGTCTGGCGCCGGTGCGGGAATGCAAGGGGTGAGCAACGCGTCGAAGGACCGCACCACTGGGACCAGTTCAGCGATGAGCTGCTGGCGGTACTGCAGGGCCATCGAGTATTCGTAGCCTGTGGTCTCCAGTCCGTGTTGGATGATTTCCTGGGTCTTTGGGCCGATGTCATCCTTGCGAGTGGCGTAGGTCTCTTTGTGGACCGTCGCCGCGTCCGTGTCCATGATGACCTTGTGGAATGTCCTGACGGCGGCAAGGCTCTCCGGGATATCGACCTCTTCAATGATCGCTCCTGCCTTGGCAAGGCGCTGGGCCATCTCTTCCGTGTGGCGGCGCATTTCCTCATCGGCGTTGTCGAAGAAGAAACCTCGGGCTAGGCCTATGCGCGGAGGCGACTGCTGGCGCTCCAGAGAGGCCCGGTAGTCGGGCACCGGCACATCGACGGTGTACACGTCCAGAGGGTCGTACCCGGCTATGATCGCAAGAAGATCGGCTGCGTCTTCGACCGAACGGGTGAACGTGCCAGGATGGTCCATGATGTGGCTGATGGGCAACACGCCGTAGCAACTAATTCTGCCGAGCGTGGCCTTGAGTCCCACGACGCCGTTGTAGGCAGCGGGCCGAAGCACGGAGCCGCCGGTCTGTGAGCCAATGGCCAGGGGTGTCATCCGCGCTGCCACTGAGGCCCCGGACCCGCTGCTGGAGCCGCCGGGTGTGTGGGCGGTGTTCCATGGATTCAGCGTTGGGGACGGCTGCAAAACTGCGAATTCAGTGGTCACGGTTTTGCCTAGCACTACCACTCCGGCGCCCTTCAGCTTGGATACCACTGTGCAATCGTAGTCGGGGACATAGCCGGCCCAACTCTTGGACCCCATTTCTGTGGGCACCCCAGCGGTGCGATAGATGTCCTTGATACCAATTGGTATCCCGTGTAGGGGCGACTTTGGCCCCTGCTGCTTCAACTCCTCTTCTGCGCGACGGGCAGCTTCTGTGGCCCCAGCGGTATCCACGTAAGCCCAAGCGTGGATGGTACTGTCCAGTGCCTCGATGCGTGACAAGCAAGATTCGGCCAGTTCCACCGGTGATAGGTGGCCCCGGTCGATCTGCGCTCGGGCCTCTGAGGCCGTTAGTTCAAAAGGGTCGTTCGTGGCCATTCAAACCTCCATTCATCGTGGGCCGGTAGTCTCGGTTCCGCCCGATGGCGGCGCAAGTATAGCAGGCTCTTTCGAAGAAGCGGGTCAGGCAAGAGCAGAGACTTGGCTGCTTTACCACCAGTGGGTTTCATCCAGCGCCGCGGCGTCTTCCTCGGTTGCGTCCCAGGGGCGGGACGGCAGGTACTTCCAACCACCATCAGAGAACATCATCACAATGTTGCCCTCTTCCATTCGGTCGGCGACACGAAGTGCTGCTGAAAGACAGGCGCCGGACGATACTCCTGCCACAATGCCCTCGGTACCTACTACGGTTCGAACCATCTTCAGGGCGCTTGCACTATCGACAAGGAATCTGCCGTCGATCTGACCGATGTCCAGCAGCGGCGATGCGAAGCCTTCTGACAGACTTCGCAGGCCTTGAAGCCGCTCTCCCAGGCGGGGCTCAACTCCGATGACGCGCACGTTGGGGTTTGCTTCTCGAAGCCGCTTCCCAGCCCCCATGATGGTGCCACCGGTGCCGATGCCTGCTACGAACGCGTCTACCTTGGGAAGCGCTTCGGCTATTTCAAACCCAGTGCCTTCATAATGAGCCAGGATATTCTCTTCGTCCGTGAACTGGCTCAGTGCGTAGTAGCCGTTGGCATCCGCCTGCCGCTGAGCTTCGTCAACGGCTCCCTTCATGCCAGCGTGGGAGTCGCACCAGGTGACTTCGGCCCCAAACAGCCGGAGGAGGTCGACGATGCTGGGCGGCACGCCCTGCGGGATCACGACCCGAGCGTTGTACCCCTTTTGCCTGCTCACCATAGCGAGTGCAATAGCTGTGTTCCCGCTGCTCGCGTCAATGAGCGTGTCGCCTGGCTTGAGGCGTCCTTCCCGCTCAGCTTTCTCTACGATAGCTTTGACGATGCGGTCCTTAACGCTCCCGCTGGGGTTCTGCCCCTCGAGCTTGGCGAAGAGGCGCACACCAGGCTTTGGGGAGAGCCTTGTAAGTTCCACCAGAGGCGTGTTGCCTATAAGAGATAGCAATGGCAGTGGAGGCATGAGCATATGGTACAACCTTGGGCGCGGCCATCGCATTGTCCTCTCGTATCTAATAAATGCTTTGGCCTGACTTGACACGGAGCGGTGGGTTCTCCACTATCTGCTCATTCGCTGGCTTGGCCGAATGGGATCAAGCTCAGCGCGAAAGGAGTGCCTATGAGTTCCGTCGCCCTTAGCGTCTCCGATCTCTTCAAGCTGTTCACAACTGACCAAGGCGGGGTCAAGGCGGTTCAGGGGATCAACTTCAACGTTGAGTCCGGGGATTTCTTCACGCTCCTTGGTCCATCTGGCTGTGGGAAGTCGACTACCCTGCGCTGCATAGCAGGCCTGGAACGCCCGGATGGAGGAGATATCGTCATTGAGGACACCGTTGTGGTGTCTGCAGACCGTAAATTCTTCATGCCGACGCACAAGAGGCCGATTGGCATGGTCTTCCAGTCCTACGCCATTTGGCCCCACATGAATGTCTTTGACAACGTGGCGTTTCCTTTGACGCAGGGCAGCGTCCGGTTGCCAAAATCTCAGGTGCGCGACAGAGTGCTTGAGGCATTGCAGCTTGTGCGTTTGGAGGGGTTGGAAAAGCGGCCTGCGCCTCAGCTATCGGGAGGTCAGCAACAGCGACTCGCCCTAGCGCGGGCGCTCGTCAGGGAGCCCAAGGCGCTGCTTCTCGATGAGCCCCTGTCCAACCTCGACGCGAAGCTTAGAGACGAGATGCGCATTGAGCTTAAGCTTCTAACCCAAAGGCTCAACATCACCACCATCTTCGTGACTCACGACCAGTTGGAAGCGCTGACCCTGTCCGATCAGATTGCCATCATGCAAGAGGGACACATCATTCAGTTAGGGACTCCACAGGATATCTATTCCGCTCCGGCCTCCAAGTTTGCTGCGGAGTTCATCGGAAACACCAACATGTTTGAGGGGAAGGTAACGTCGTCGTCCGCTGATGGTCTGCAGGTCAACGTGGGAGTAGCTAACCTTGACTGCTCTTCATTGCACACCTTTGCGGTGGGGGACGCCGTGGCGGTGGCAGTTCGGCCAGAGAACTGCCGAGTGACAGTCGATCAGCCCGCCAACGTGGACGGCAATGTTCTTGAAGGGCAGGTGGAAACCGTCGTCTTTCTTGGAGACGCTTTGGACTGTCGGATTAGGGTCGGCGACTACTTGGTGAGGTCGCATCTTCACCCATCGTCCTCTGTGCAGGCCGGTGATACGGTCTACCTGGCTATGCTAACTTCTGACTGCCGGGTTCTGCCCTTCGACAGCGTAGCAGTCACCCCTCAGGTGGCCAGGGTCACAGCCTAAACTAGCCGTCTCTCACCCAGCTTTTGAAAAGGAAAGGAGGCGGATGTTCCGCCTCTTTTCTCTTTTCCTTCTTTGATTCATGGCTGCAACAGGGTCATTGTTGGGTCTTTAGGCGGTAACCATGGCCAGCCGGTAGAGCCGCTCTCCGTTCTTGTGGAGGATGGCTTCCCTTGCGGAATCGGTGAGGCCCTCGTTGTCCAGGACTTCCTGGATCTCCGCCTTGCACATCTCGTTTGTGACTTCGTGTGGGAAATCCGAAGAGTAGACCCATGCTTCCTCGCCCAGGGCTTTGACGGCGTGCGGCAGCAAGGGCTCGTCGCCCTCGATTCCGAAGTGAAGCCTGCCATCCTTGATGTGCTTAATGATGTAGTCACTTACTTTCTCGTCGGCCTGGGGACCCCACTGACGGAAGGGGTCGAACTCGGGGTGGGTCTCGTGGGAGCGGTCGAAGCGCTCTAGGCCCATCATCGTCCAGGCGACGCCGCCTTCAAGGAAGGCGTAGCGAGCGTTGGGGTAGCGGTCCATGACGCCGTTAAATACCACACCAGCGAAGGCGATCATTACGCTCAATGGATGGCCGATGCCGTGGATGGGGGCGTAACGATTGAGGCGGTCCATGCCCAGCATGTCGTGGGAGCCGCCGTGAAAGGCGATGGCACAGCCAAGGCGGTCGGCCTCTGCGTAGATGGGCCAGTAGGTCTTGGCGCCCATATGGGTGTCGAAGCCCTTGGCGGGGAGCATCGCGCCAGGCATTCCCAAGTCCTCGACGACCCTGCGGAGCTCTTCAACCGCCGCCTCGACGTCCTGTCCAGGAATTAAGGCCATGCCCTTAAAGCGAGGGCTGCGGGCCATGTAGGTCTCGCTAAGCCAGTCGTTGTAGGCCCTGCAGGTGGCTATGGCCCAGTCGACGCTGACGATGCGCCCATAAGCCAAGCCTGCTGTGGGGTAGAGTACCGTGGTGTCAATGTGTACATCCGTGAGGAAATCGAACCATTCCTCAGAGCCGACACGCCCACGACCAGCAAGATCGGCAGAGGTCTTGACCTGGTTGCTCCGGTGTAGGTGGTCGTAGTAGGGGAACATCTTGTCCGCCCGCACAACCCCCTGGTTATAGGGATAGGGGATCATCTTAGCGATGCCGGCGAAGTCCTCCATGATGTGGCCATCGCCGTCTATGATTCGTTCCAGGTTGAGGTCTGTCATTGCGTGCCTCCGAAGGCGGGTAATACCAAGGAGCTAGGCCGGGACCGGCGCTAGGGTGTAAAGGCGCTCCGAGTTCTTGTGTAGGACAGCTTCCCTAGCGGAGTCGGTCAGGTCCTCGTTGTCCAAGACCTCCTGGATCTCTTCCTTGCACATGGTAGTGGTGACTTCGTGCGGGAAATCTGAGGAGTAAACGAAGGCCTGTTCACCCAATGCCTTGACGGCGTGGGGCAGCAGGGGCTCGTCACCCTCGATCCCGAAGAAGAGCCTGCCTTCACTGATGTGCTTGATGATGTAGTCGCTTACTTTCTCGTCGGCCTGGGGACCCCACTGGCGGAAGGGGTCGTACTCAGGATGGGTCTCGTGGGAGCGGTCAAAGCGCTCCAGCCCCATCATCGTCCAAGCGACGCCGCCTTCCAGAAAGGCGTAGTGGGCGTTGGGGAACCGATCCATCACGCCATTAAAGACAATGCCGGCAAAAGCGATCATTACGCTGAGGGGGTGGCCTATGCCGTGGATTGGGGCATAGCGGTTCAACCTGTCCATACCCATCATGTCATGGGAGCCGCCGTGAAAGGCGATAGCACAGCCGAGGCGGTCGGCCTCTGCGTAGATGGGCCAGTAGGTCTTAGCCCCTACTTGGGTGTCGAAACCCTTGGCGGGGAGCATTGCGCCCTGCATGCCCAAATCCTCTACAACCCTGCGGAGCTCTTCCACAGCCGCATCGACGTCCTGCCCTGGGATTAAGGCCATGCCCTTGAAGCGGGGGCTACGGCCCATGTAGGTCTCATAGAGCCAGTCGTTGTAGGCCTTGCAGATGGCGATTGCCCAGTCGACGCTGACGATGCGCCCGTAGCCCAGGCCCTGACTGGGATAGAGGACCGTAGCGTCTATGTTGACGTCGCTGAGGAACTGGAACCACTCCTCGGGACCGACGGGGCCGCGACCTTCCAAATCGGCGGACGTCTTGACCTGGTTGTGGCGGTGAAGGTGGTCGATCTGGGGGAACATCTTTTCTGGCCGGATCACTCCCTGGTTATAGGGATAAGGGATCCTCTTAGCAATACCGGCGAAGTCCTCAAGGATATGCCCGTCGCCGTCCACGATGCGCTCAAGATTTATCTCAGTCATGAATTTTCCTCCGGAGAGTGTCTGGCCGCTTAGACCTGGACTGGAGCTAGGTTGTAGAGCTGCTCTGAGTTGCCGTGCAGAATGCCTTCCTTGGCTTCGTCAGAGAGAGCCTCGTTGGCGAGGACTTCCTGGATTTCCTCTTTGCACATCTCGTTGGAAACCTCGTGTGGGAAGTCGGAAGAGTAAACGAAGGGCTGGTGGCCCACCTCATCCACGGCTACGGGCAGCAGGGCCTCGTCGCCCTCTATCCCGAAGAAGATGCGGCCTTCGTCGATGTGTTTCTTGATGTAGTCGCTGATGGTGTCCTCTATCTGGGGACCCCATTGCTTGTAGGCGTCGTATTCCGGGTGGGTGACATGGGAGCGGTCGAAACGCTCCAAGGCCATGAAGATCCAGCCGACGCCGCCTTCAAGGAAGACATGCCGGACATTGGGGTAGCGCTCCAGCAGTCCGTTGAATACAACACTGCTCAGGGCCAGCATTATCTCGATGGGATGTCCCATTGCATGGACGGGAGCGTAGCGATTCATTCGGTCCAGACCTATGCCGCTGTGTGCACCCCCGTGGTAGGCGATGGTGCAGCCAAGGCGGTTGGCCTCTTCAAAGATGGGCCAATAGGTGTTCGCGCCGGGGTGGACATCGAAGCCCATGGCAGGGAGCATCGCTCCGTGCATGCCCAGGTCTTCGACTATGCGTCGGAGTTCCTGCACAGCTGATTCAACATGTTGGCCGGGAATGAGGCCCATGCCCCTGAATTTGGGGCTTCGGGCAAGGTAGGTCTCGTAAAGCCAGTCGTTGTAGGCGCGGGTGGCGGCGATGGCCCAGTCCACACTAACGATGCGCCCATAGGACAGAGCGAGAGTGGGGTAGACCACGGTGGTATCGATACCCGTGTAGGCCAAGAAATTGTCCCACTCTGCAGGGCCTTGGTTGAAGCTGCGGCCCGAGAGCTCAGCGGAGGTTGTTACCTGGTTGTGCTGGTGGAGGTGGTCCAGGGGCGGGAAGATTTTCCCCTCGTTGATGGGGCCCTCTTTATAAGGGCTAGGAATGAACTTAGCGATGGCGTCCAACTCTTCGATGATGTGGCCATCGCCATCAACAATGCGCTTTACGGCTGTCATGGGAACTACCTCCTTCTTGTTGCAACGCCAACGATGATATGGGTGGACGGTTGGGGTGTCAAACGTGGCCGCCTCAGCCGCTTGACAAAGTCAGAAAATTCAGAATAATAAGAAATATCATAAAGTGCGGTCTGTCGGGGCAATAGGGGTTGACATGGCAAAGGAAAAAAGAAACCTAGCGATGGTCGACGGTGGCGGTGGCGCAGTGGATTGCTGCAAGGTTGAGGCCGTGGTCACCGTCGACGACCGTGGGCAGATTGTTTTGCCGAAGGATATAAGAGACCGGGCCGGCATTCGCCCGGGGGACAAGCTCGCTCTTGTCGGTTTCGAAGATAGGGGAGGCCTATGTTGCGTTTCCCTCGTGAAGGTGGAGGAGTTGACCCAGATGGTGAGGACGCGCCTAGGCCCCATCATGCGTGAGGTATTCGAGGACGCTTCTTAGGTCCGGGCGCGCCTTCTCACGCTCCCTCCGTCATTCCGGCGAAAGCCGGAACCCAGGAAGGGTCTGACTATAGTACGCATAGGTCGGATTGGCCGATACGCCACTGGATTCCGGCCTTCGCCGGAATGACGGTGAGTGGGTGCGGCGGTTGGAAGTGCACACCAAGAAGGAGAACTTCTATGACCCAGCAAGATGTAAGAAGTGCGGTTATGCAGGCCTACGGCAAGATAGCTGTCTACTCAGACTCGTGTTGCGAACCTGGCTGCTGCGGCACTGCCGCAGCCAATCCCCAGGCTGCTAGCGAGGCTATCGGCTATTCCGCCGCTGAGTTGGCCGAGCTTCCTGAAGGCGCCAACCTGGGACTCGGCTGTGGCAATCCCGTTGCCCTAGCCTCCTTGAAGGAAGGCGAAACCGTTTTGGATCTGGGTTCAGGTGCCGGCATCGACTGCTTCCTTGCAGCCAAGCGGGTAGGGCCTACAGGCAGAGCGATTGGCGTAGACATGACCCATGAGATGCTCAAGCGGGCCAGGGAGAATGCTGCCAAGGTTGGGTTCGACAACGTTGAGTTTCGCCTGGGCGAGATAGAGGCCCTACCGGTTGCCGATGCATCCGTTGATGTGGTCATCTCCAACTGCGTCATCAACCTGTCGCCAGAAAAGGACAGGGTGTTTCAGGAGGCCTTCCGAGTGCTCAAGCTAGGAGGCAGGCTAGCCGTTTCTGACATCGTGCTACTTGGCGACTTACCGGATGCCGTGCTCCAGTCCATCGACGCCTATGTCGGTTGTCTCTCAGGGGCCGTCCTAAAGGACGCCTATCTGCAGGCCATTCGGGACGCAGGCTTCAGCGATGTGGAGGTTGTGGACGAAACCGTCTATCCAATGGATGAGATCTTCGAGCCAGCCTTGGCGGACGCGCTGAGGGATGAACTCAAGGTGCCGCAAGCTGAACTAGACGCGATCGGGAGCATAGCGACGAGCCTCAAGGTGCAGGCGTTCAAAGCATAGGGGCTGCCTTGACACCTTCTTGCGCGCCGTGATACATCGGGCCTAATCCCCTAACGCGCCACAAAGGAAAACAAGAATGGCAAAGAACGGGTTCAAGGTGATGGACAGCGACATGCACATCATGGAGCCCCCCGACCTATGGGAGCGCTATCTTGAACCGGAATTCCGCAGCCGGGCGCCCCGGGGACTCATAACAGAGAATGTGCGCGATCTGCGCATGGTGCAATCCGATGGTGCTCCCTGGGGTTTCGACCCGAGCCAGGCGTTATTAGTTGGGGACGACCCTGATCCTGAGAACCCCGACAAGCAGCATCACAAGAATATGCTTTTCCGCGGCCAGAACTATGAGCGCAACCAGAAGACGTACCGTTCCCATTCTGAACGGGGCTGGTCGCCAGAGGTGCAGATCGAGGCCATGGATGCCGAGGGTATTGATGTGGCTGTGCTGTTCCCAAGCCGGGGGCTCATGGCCCTTACCCTGCCGAATATGGAACCCCGGTTCGCCGCCGCCCTAGCCCGGGCCTACAACAACTGGCTCTATGACTTCTGCCAGGCCGACCCTGGCCGCCTCTACGGAGCGGCCATGCTTTCCCCCTTTGATGTCGGCTCAGCGGTGGAGGAGGCTGACCGATGCGCCAAGGATTTGGGCTTCGTCTCAGTGTTCATGCGAGCCAACATCGTCAACGGGCACAACTGGCACGAACCCTACTACGAGCCTCTGTGGTCGGCCTTGGAGGACCTCGACTTGCCCCTCGGATGGCATGAAGCTTCCACGTCAGGCAGCAGCCAGACAGCCGACAATTTCACGGACAACTTCATGCTCCGCCGTTTGTACGCCCAGCCCGTTGAGCAAATGCTGGCGGTTGGGCCCATGTGCCTGGGCGGGGTGCTGGCCCGGCATCCCAAGCTGCGTACGGCCTTCCTGGAGGCCAACTGCAGCTGGGTTCCCTGGCTCCTCTGGCGCATGGATGAAGGCTGGGAACGGGAAGGCGACATCCTGGCGCCTGACCTAACCGAACCTCCCAGCGCCTACTTCCGCCGCCAGTGCTGGGTGTCTGTGGAACCGGACGAAGAACCTGCGCGTTACGCCATCGACTTCCTGGGCAATGACAAGATCGTCTATTCCACTGACTATCCCCACGGGGACTCCAAGTACCCGCTGGCCACGGAGCAATTGTTAAAGCTGGATATCACGGAAGAGGACAAGCGCAAGATTCTCTGGGACAACTGCGCTTCGCTCTACAGACTGGAAGTCCCCGCGAGGACATAGGATGAAATTAAGGCAGGAGCAATAGGCCATGACCGATTCGGTAGAAAAGAACGAAATCGGTGACGTGCTGGAAGAGGAGCGGCAGACCCGTGTGGAACTCGCTGCTGCGTACCGCCTAGCGCATCACTACGGCTACACCTATATGGTTTACAACCACATCACCGCCAGGGTCCCAGGCGAGGGGCACCAGTTTCTGATCAACCAGTACGGCCTGCGTTACGACGAGATGACAGCGTCTAACCTGATAAAACTCAACCTGGATGGCGACATTACCGGGGGCGAAGGCCCGGTGAACCGCGCTGGGTACGTCATACATAGTGCCGTCCATGGGGCCCGCGAGGACGTGCAGTGCGTCATGCACACCCACACGATGGCCGGAATGGCCATCTCGGCGTTGGAAGAGGGCTTGCTTCCTTTGAGTCAGGACGCCATGGGTTTTTACAACCGCATTGCCTACCATGACTACGAGGGTATCGCCCTGGACATCGACGAGCGGGAGCGGCTGGTCACGGACCTTGGCCATCATGACGCCATGATCCTTCGTAACCACGGCTTGCTCACGGTGGGCCGGACGATAGGCGAGACCTTTGCCCGGATGCACAACCTTGAACGGGCTTGTCAGTCGCAGCTCCAGGCCATGGCTACGGGACGAGAGCTGCGAGTGCCCTCTCCTGAGGTCTGCGAACGCGCCGCCAGTCAGATTGAGGGTGCAAGGTCCGGAGGCAGTGCCTGGAAAGCCATGGTGCGCTGGCTCGACGACCACGACCCCTCGTACCGCGATTGATCGGCTGCTCCATCAGATGGCCCCACCCGCGACGACGCAACAAGCTTGGACAGGGTGCAGGGGCGAAGCCCCGCCGGGGGTGGTGGGGGAGTCCCCCACATATCCAAACGTTCGTGGGCGGAGTGGGCGGGAGCAACGGCGCTAGCCGAGCCAAACCGCTGGTGATGCCCAACGATTGCTCGAGTGAATGGGCTGCATAACAAAAGGCTCGGCCATTGGCCGAGCCTTTACTGCTTAAGTAGGAGCAGGTTGGGGTGAGCGAGGGGATTTGAACCCCCGATCTCCAGGGCCACAACCTGGCGCCTTAACCTCTTGGCCACGCTCACCACGCGAACACAAGCCGATTCTAGCAGCCGTGGGCCGCGAGGGTCAACGCATCTGGTGGTGGCATTCCACCATTTGCTGGTGGAAGTTGGCCGTAAACGCTAGGCAGAAGATTCGTGCTCCTCTCGGGTGCGCTGGGCCGCCATGGCGTAAGCCCTGATGATGTCCTGGCGGCGCAGAACGCCAAGCAGCCGTAGCGGCTCCTGAGCATCTACTACGGGTATGTAACCAACTTCCCGTGCTCCCAGCTTCTCCATAACCTCAGCGATGGTCTGATCCCTTTGCGCCGTTACCAAAGATCGCGTGGCGATGTCGCCGGCAGACCTTGCTTCTGATTCTGTCATCATCGCCTGCTCCACGTCAGTGGCCGTAACAATTCCCACAAGATTGCCATCCTCCAAGACGGGGAGGCCGTGCACCCCTGTCTTCTCGAAGGTCTGCAGGACTTCATCGATGGAAGCGGAGGCTTGAATTGTGGGGTAGTCGCGCGTCATCACTTCCCAGGTCTTCACGTTCCACGCGGGATCGAATCGGAGGAAGCGGCGCAGGTCCAAGCCTCGCCGAATGAGGCGGGCCGTATAGATGCTTTCGCGGCTGAGTTTTCGGGAGATGGCTGTACTGATGACTACCGTCAGCATGAGCGGCACGACCATCGAGTAGCTTCTGGACATCTCGAACACAATAAGGAGAGCTGTCATCGGTGCGGAGGCAGCCGCCGCAAATACTCCTGCCATTCCGGCAAGACCGTAGCCGCCGGGGTCCCCAGCTATGCCGGGGAAGGCGTCGCCCATCAGTTCACCGAAGCCAGCGCCTGCTATCGCTCCAAGGAACAGCGAGGGTGCAAATACTCCGCCCGTGCTGCCGCTTCCGATGGCCAAGGAGGTTGCGAGTGGCTTGAGGAAGATCAGCGCCAGCAGCAAGAGCAGCGGAAGGCCATCGACCAAGGCTTCGGTGATAACTTCGTAGCCGACGCCGAAGACCTCGGGGTAGAACACCCCGATTACTCCCACTCCCAGACCGCCTATCGCAGGCTTTAGGTAGTCTGGCAAATGGGACCTCGAAAAGCCCCCTTCGACAATCTTGATGGCCTGCATGAAACCCAGGGCTAACAGGGCCGCTCCAACGCCTAATAAGGCGAACAAGCCTAGCTCTGCCGGATGGTTGAGGCCATAAACGGGAACCGTAAACGCCCTGAAGTCGCCGAAAGCGCCGACGGCGACCGCCGAGGCGGTGACAGAGCTAATGACCACCACGCCGAAGTTCTGCAGGGAGAAGGTGCGGAGAACGACCTCAAGGGCAAAGAACACACCGGCGATGGGGGCATTGAAGGTGGCTGAGATGCCGCCTGCTGCCCCGCAAGCGACAAGGATCTTGAGCCATCCCTCGCTAACGCCGAAGCGCTGGCCCAAGAATGACCCCATTGAAGAGCCGATCTGAACAATCGGGCCCTCGCGTCCCACCGAAGCGCCGCTTCCGATGGAGACAGAGGTTGATAGGATTTTGACTAGGGATACCCGGCTCCTGATGCGCCCGCCGTCACGGGCGACGGCCAGCATCACTTCCGGGATCCCGCTGCCCCGGACCTCCCTGGCGAGGAAGTAGATCATCGGTCCAACTATCAGGCCCCCAATGGCAGGGAGAAGGAGAACGTCGTATCGGCCCAACGAAGAAAAACCGTCCAACAGGACATCGAAGAAGAGTGTGTCAAATATGTCGATGAGGTAGTCGAAGGCGACTGAAGCGAGGCCGGCCAAGGCGCCAACAGCCACGGCCAAAGCAACGCCTATGCTGAAGGGAGAAGGTCGGAACCTGCGGAGGAGAGCGGCCACAAGAGGTCGCTCGAGGAAGGTGGGAGACATAGGAAGGTTGCTGGGTGGCTGAGTGTTACCTGCGTCCACGCCCGTACCCTAGCCTTGCCTCGCGCCGACGTCAATCCCGAAGGTGGCAGGCACCCGGACCGTTAGGTGGATGGGGCAGGGAAGTGCACTGTTCGCGTGGGTCGGGCTCCTAGTCGCCCTTGTGGTCACTGATGATCCTGTTGGCCATCTCCCGACCGAGCCTCACGCTGTAGTTGGTGCCGCGGTCCTCTGGGTAGATCTGCGTTGTGTTCGCCAGGTAAAGGTTGTCGAACGGGGTCTGGAAGTCGGGGATACGCTGGGAGTAATTGACTTCCACAACGGGCTGTGCTGCAGCCACCCGGTGATAGTGCCACTTGCGTATCCATGAGCGGTCAAAGTTGGGGTTGATGCGCTGAAGGTGGGGCAGATACTCCTCCAGTAGCTCCGTGTCCTTCATGTGGAACAGGGGGTGCTCGCTGCTGAGGTAGTTGGCAATGTAGACGATGTGGTTGCCCCCGTAGACCTCGGGTTCGATGAAGTTCGTGTGCTCAATGACACCGACGAAGGGGATTGAGTTGTCGGCGATATTCAGCCAATAGACGGATGACAGGGGCTGATCTAACTCCAGCACTATGAGCACCGCGGCCAGGTACTTGATGCCCTCCAGCTTTGCCAGGTAGTCCGCTGGCAGTGGCGGTACCAGTTTGGGAAAGATGTAGGACGGCACTGTCGCCAGCACCACGTCGAAGTTTTCCTCTTTCGCACCCTGTCCCGGCAGCTCGACCTCAAGGCCACGAGCTACGCCGTCCTCAATCAACACCTTGTTTACACCGGCGTCGATGTGGACCTCGCCTCCCTTCTCTCGTATAAGCTCGGCCGTCCTGTCAAATATCTCGCCGAAGCTACCACCTGGATAACCGAGCTTCTCTTTGGCCATGCCCTTGCCCCGCGAAGTGAAGCGGGTGTGCATCTTGCCCCAGAACCAGGGCATCGCCACCTTGTCGTAGTATTCGCCGAACTTTCCGCGAAGCAGGGGACCCCAAACGGCGTCATAGGCGCGGGGCCCAGCGTATTTGCGGATCCAGTCGGAGGCGGTGACGTTTTCAAGCTTGCGCCAGTTTTTGTAGCGGCTGAGGTACAGGGCGACAAACCCCATGCGTATGCGGTCTATCAGGGGGATGGCGGAGAACTTTAGTAGGTCTGTGGGCGTGACGAACTTGTAGATCTTCCCGTTGCGGAAGATGCCCATCTTGGAATCAATCCACCGCATCTTGTGGCCTAGCCCCACCTCCTCCGCGAGCTCGAGGATGGCGGTGTCGCTGGTGAACAGATGGTGGTAGGCCCGTTCGAGTGGCGCTCCCCCAACATCGAATGTGGATGCTTGGCCTCCCAGAAAGGGGGCGCGTTCGTAGACAACGGGTTGGTGGCCCTGCTGGACTAGCTCCCAGGCGGCGCCCAATCCAAGGGCTCCGCCACCGATGATGCCGACTTTCATGCTAAGTTCTCCCTAAAGCTTGCTCACCCAACTCCAGCCAGAAATACGAAACCGGAATCGCGACGAGAATCCTTATTCTAGCCCAATGCAGTACCTGCCTGTCCTTTGAGCAAGCCTGAAGCCCGCATCTGTGGGCACAATGGGCTGGAGTTAACGCGGGTGGTGGAGGCGGAATTCAAGATGGGAGGCGTACCGGACGAAGTCATCGTCGGTGGTGAAGACGGCAAGGCTGCGCAACTCGGCTGCAGCACACATAAGAAAGTCGATTGCTGATCCGGCGAGGCCGACCGAGCGGCACCGATTGAAGCCAACTGCTGCCGTCTCATGATCCTCTGTTGTCAACGTTAGGTCTGGGAATGACCGGAGACGATCACGCAGGCGCTCGTATGTGGCTCTGTCGCCTATACCTGACAATAGCTCCTGGCGCACCAGCCCAGGTAGCGCTACTCGGCCTTCTCTAATCAATTCCTCCAATTCCGCAACAATCCTTCGCTGCCCTGGGCTCAAGTCCCCAGGTCTTCGGCGCAAGGCCAGCGACCATACGCTTGTGTCCACCAGAACGATCATGCCTGTTTGCGTCGCCGTGCTTCTTTGTAGTTGTACTTGGGGTCGTATTCAATAGTACCGAACAACCCGAGCACGGCCAACTGTTTGCGCCGCTGGACGTACTCCTCCAATGCCACGGTCACTGCTTCTTTCTTGGTCTTGTGCCCCCCTATATCACGGGCTTCCTCAATCAGACGATCGTCAATAGCAAGGTTGGTAGGCATGGCTCCCTCCCAATTCGCTTCTAATGCGGTTCTACACATTGTAACACACATGAGTTGGTGTGGAGCTACGGCGCCGCCACCATGTGCTATCAGTTGGCTCGACGCACTTGACGCTGAATCGAGGGCATGCTAAACCGTAGCCGACCCTCCAAGGAGGAGAGCTATGCTAACTACCGAACAGAATGATCGGGTGACGCAGGTCGGCCCCGGCACGCCTATGGGCGAGTTGATGCGCCGTTACTGGCAGCCCATCGCCGCGGAAATGGAGTTGGAGGAGAACCCGACTAAAGAGGTGCGCCTTCTTGGTGAGGACTTAGTGTTGTACAAGGATCGGTCCGGAAAGTTGGGCCTTATTGACCGCTTCTGCGCTCACCGCAGGGTCAACCTTGCTTATGGAATTCCCGAAGAGCACGGCCTCCGCTGCATGTACCACGGCTGGCTGTACAACGAGACCGGGCAGTGCATTGAACAGCCATTTGAGGAAACGGTTCGCCCCGAATCAAGGTTTAAGGACAAGATCAAGTTAAACGGCTACAAGGCCGAGGCCCTGGGCGGAATGATTTTCGCCTACATGGGGCCTGAGCCTGCGCCCCTCCTTCCTCGTTGGGATGCCTTCTTGTGGGACAACGTCGTACGAGAGATCACATTGGTGGTTCTGCCGTCCAACTGGCTTCAATGCGTAGAGAACTCATTGGATCCGGTTCATACGGAGTGGCTGCACTCCCGCCTGTCTGAATACATCAAGGAGTTGAAGGGAGAGGCGCTGACCGCTTTTCCGGCTTCCGCCAATGCCCGACATAAGAAGATTGGGTTTGACGTCTACCGATGGGGGGTTCTCAAGCGAAGGCTCGTAGGCGATGAGACGGAGGAAAGCGACGACTGGGCTCGTGGGCACCCGTTGATCTTCCCGAACTTCCTCTGTGTTGGCTCGCGGGAAGTCAATCGGCTCATGCAATACCGAGTCCCCGTGGACGATACCCACACTCTACAGGCGTCGCTCTATGTCCACAGGGTGCCCGAAGGTTTCAAGGCGCCTAAACAGACCTCCATTCCATATCGCTATGTTGACGTGTACGACGAGGACGGACGCCTCTTTTGGGAGCGTAACGTCGACCAAGACAAACTGGGTATGGTGGCGCAGGGGCCATCCATGGACCGCACCCTTGAGCGGTTGGGAGAGACGGATGCCGGCTTGATCATGTACCGGAAACTCCTGGAAGAGCAGATGAACATCGTGATGGACGGCGGGGAACCGATGGCGTTGGTCAGAGACCCCGCCGAGAACGAGTACATCGATCTGGCTACTGAACGCGTTTACCAGGGTATGGGCAACAACAGCGTAGTCATGCAACACATCCCCATGGAAAATGGTGATAACCCAGCGTTGGCCCTTATCGAGGACACGCTGAAGTCGTGGCGCATTCACCTTGGCATTGAAGAACCCGCCAAGTAGGCAAACGCAGCTAGGAAAGGGGGGGCGGCTATGGCTAAGCATTCGGTTCAGCAGGAAGAGGCCTATTACGGCAAGGTAGCCGCCGGAAAGCTCTTTCCGCTGTGGAAGATGCCGCCTCAGCAGCCGGAACCGAAGCCCCGTGCCGTGCCGTACGTCTGGCGGTGGGATTCCGTTGTTGAATTGCTGGACGAGGCTGGCCGCATGGACCACACCATCGATCAGGGGGGCGAAAGGCGAGCCCTTATCATGATCAATCCTGGCTTTGAAGGGCCGTTCGCCGGCACCACGCCGTCCATTGCTGCCGCCATGCAGATGATCAAGCCGGGCGAAGTTGCCAACGCCCACCGTCATAGCATGGCCGCCATCCGGTTCATTCTCCGAGGCAGCGGGGCCACGACCGTGGTGAACGGAGAGAAGGTCACGATGGAAGAGGGTGACTTGGTGCTCACGCCGCAGATGGTATGGCACGACCACACAAACCCCATGGCGCAGGACCTTTACTGGTTGGACGCGCTGGACGCACCGCTCGTTTTTTACCTCAACGCCAATTTCTACAACTTCTACTATGAGGATGTTCAGCCGGAGACGGTCCCCGAGAACCACACCGCAGACACTTTGGGAGGCGGCCTCCTGCGAAACCAGTACGCGCCTCCAAGGGAGAGATCGCTGTCGTTGATCTACAAGTGGAAGGACACCTACGCCGCCCTCCACAGCGCCACCGAGGCCGAGGGAAGCCCCTTCGACGGGACCATCTTCGAATATACCAATCCGCTTGATGCTGGGCACACTTTGCCCGGCATGTCCTGTTTCATTCAGCGGCTTCGCCCAGGGGAGCACACGGAGGCTCACAGGCACACAACAAGCGTCGTTTATCACGCCTATCAGGGCCAAGGCTCCATCATCATCAATGGCCAACGCCTGGACTGGGCTAGGGGCGACACCTTTGTGGTGCCTTCATGGGCATGGCACGAGCATGTCAACGGCTCCTATTCTGAGGAGGCCGTCCTCTTTTCCGTTAGTGACCTACCGGTCATTGAGGCGATGGACCTCTACAAGGTGGAGGAAGGTAGCAGGCAAGAGGTCGCAGGAGTGATAGAGGGTTCTCGTTAGTTTGTAATTCAGTCGTCAATCTAAGTAGGAAAGCGGAATGGTTCAAAGCAATCAAGTGATTGAGCATGGAGTCGTCCAGCGCCGCCTGAAACTAGGTCTGGTAGGCCTGGGCGTGGGCACGTCCATGGCCTTGCCTGAAATACTCTCGCTCCAAGACCGATATGAGATAGTCGCCGGCGCCGACGTCAATCCGCGGGTTGTCGAGGCGTTCCGGAGCCAGTTTCCTAACGCCACCGGCTACGATAGCGTCGAGAAGCTCGTAGCCGATCCAGACATCGAGGTTGTGTGGATCGGCACCCCTAATCAGTTCCACGCTGCCCACTGCATGGCGGCAGTGGAACACGGTAAGAACGTGGTCGTGGTGAAGCCCATGACAACAACCATGGAAGAAGCAGCTCTGTTGGTGGAGGCGGAGGAGAAGTACGGAGTCAAGGTAATTGCTGGATACTCCGCGGCTCTCAGCCCGGTGTTCCGCGCCATGCGCCGCGTCATTCTCTCGGGACAGATAGGTGAGCTTCGGGCTATGCACAGTGTCGCTCACACTGATTGGATGACCATGCCGCGAAACCCCGATGAGGTTGACCCCAGCATTGGCGGTGGTCTGATCTACCGCCAGGGCCCCAATCAGATGGACACGGTCAGGGTAATTGGTGGGGCCATTCGCAGCGTGCGTGCCTTCGTTGGGCAATGGATGCCTGAGCGGCCATGCCCTGGCTACTACACTGCGTTGATCCAATTCGAAAGTGGCGTGTCCTGCACGCTGGTCTACAACGGCTACGGCTACTTTCTCACTTCAGAACTCGTGCCGTGGGGCACAACCACCGGCCTGTTTGGGATGTACAACCCAGAGCAGCGGGGCGAGGTTCGGCGAGCCCTTCGCAAGGGTGACATGGACGAGGCGAACCTGAAGGACATGCAACGGATCGGTGGAAGTCAAGTGAAAGGCACAGTCGAACAGAGCAATGCCAAGCGGGCTTGGATCCCGCATCATCTCGGAATCTTCGTGGTCAATTGTGAACGGGGTGATGTCCGGCAATCAGCGCATGGCCTCTATGTGTATAGCGACGATGGCCTTGAAGACATTCCCGTCGAAGGGGCCAATTCATTGGGCGGAGCTGAACTCGACGAGCTCTACGACGCTATCGTCCATGGAGCGCCTATTTATCATGACGCTCGGTGGGGCATGGCTACGCTTGAGGCCGTCTTGGCCATCATGGACTCGGCCAGGCTGGACCGAGAGGTACGGCTCAGCCACCAGGTTTCACTGCCCGATACGTATTTTTAGAATCCGCCGGAGGACGACTCATGGCAACCGACATCAAAGACGTTCGATATCTGACTGCCGTTGCTACGCGAGTTCTGGCCAAGGTGGGTCTGGCTACCGGCATATTGACATCGATGGGGCACGCTAGCATCCGGGTCCCAAACCAGCCCGACCAATTTGTAGTCAAGGGGCGCGGCTACGAAGTTGATTCCTTGGCTGTCATGCAGCCTGAGGACATGGTGGTCTGCAACATGAACGGCTCCAAGGTGGAGGGCCCCAAGGGCGTCACGCCTCCCAACGAAGTGAAGATGCACTCCTGCATCTACAACGCTCGCCCGGATGTTCAGGCGGTCGTCCACGTGCATCCCTCCTTCGTGGTGGTCATGAGCGTGCTGCGGGCGAGGCTGGCTCCCATGATCGTACATGGGGCCGCTCTGGTCAGGAACGGACTGCCTATCTATCCAAGCCCCGCACTCATCACAACTGAGGAAAGCGGTGTAGCAGTGGCAGGGTTGCTGAATGGCGGCAAAGCGGTTGTCCTGCGAGGGCATGGCGCCGCCACGGTGGGCGCGTCTGTCGGGGAGGCCATCTCCGACATGATGGAACTGGAAGAACAGGCGAAGCTGAACTGGTACGCCTATTGCGCCGCCGGGCCAAACTACGAAGGGCTTTCAGGCGACCTGCTCGACGAATTCAACGCCACCATTGCAAACCTGCGAAACCTGGAACATCTCAAGGACGCTGATGGCGAGACCGGACGCCCCCGGACCAGCGGCACTTACGATTACTATTCGATGCTGGCGGCAGGGGAGATGTAGGTCCGCTAGGGGCCTGTCCGACAATTGGGCAATCCAATACGGCAGGGACGAAAGTCGTTAATGACAGGCGTAGGGGCGTTTAATTAAACGCCCCTACGGTCGTTTGGTGACGAGAATTGTTATCCATTGTCCCGGTCCGCCGTTTTTGGGACGGCCTCCTAGGGTATGAGCCCATCCCGGTAGTACAAGTAGACGTTCTCGGCTCGTAAGGGGTCCGTTTGGATGTCCCGATAAAGCACGTAGTCCATCACCTCTCGTCGTAACTCTGCGTTGGTGAATCCCTCCCATAGGCCGCCCAGATCGACGCCCTTGTAGGTCTCCGGAAACCAGTAGAGGCGCAAGGCTTCTTCGGGCTGTGAGAACCCCTCCAACTGGCCTTCCACGTAATCCTTGTTCGTTCCGTTTACGAGGATCACGTCGCCCCCTTCCGGTACCTTGCAGTCGGGCTCGTCCAGACAGGCGAAGTTCACGTTGTTGTAGTTCCGCACATACCAAGTCCATGTCCAATAGTCGTCATTGTCCACGATGATGGAGAGATCGCTGCCTTTGCCGGAGGCGGCCGCCAGTCTGTCCAGTTCGTGAGTGAAACCCCGCACGCCAGGAGTGCTGTGGGCGTAAATGAGCATCTCCTTGCCCACGTCGCCCTCGAAGAAAGAGGCTCCGACTCCGGCCTTAACGCCGTAAAGAAACAACACGGCAGCGATCCCCACGGCAAAGATGGAAGCGCCGTTTCGGAATCCGATCCTGGCCATGAGCAGCGCGGTCAAGACTAGGATTGCCGCCCCAATGGCCGCGGCGACCCAGAATGCGCCAGTGTTGGCGGTGGGTGATTGGAGGAGAATCCGCCCGGCGAAGAACATTAGGAGCGGTGCGCCCAGGAGGACGAGCCAGCCACCAAGCCGGACAGATCGGCGCCATTCCACGGCTGAGACGAGGTCTCCAAGGAAGCGGGCGCTGAGTAGGATCATTGGCACAGTTATGTTCACCACTAGCCAGGGCATCTTCTCCCCGGCGACGGTGTAGGCCAGCAGCGTTACTCCAGCCCAGAAGACCATGAAAAGAGCGAACGGATCATAGTGACGTTCAAGGGTGGCAGGAATGGCTACAGCGGCCAGGATAAAGCCGACTGCTGCATACCCAAAGTAACCGGAAGCGCTCCCACCAATCATGTAGCCAGTGATCAGCGATCCGGCGGCTATCAAGAGAAGCCCTCCGCCGAAGCGGCGTCCCCAGATGCCGCTCCGCCAGACGTAGTACGCCCCCCCTACAAAGAAGAAGATGAAAGGAAGGGCTTCATAGAGCGGCGTGACGACGAGGTAGTAGTACCAAGGCTGGCTGCCTCTGGCGACATCGTGTTGGGCCACCCAGTACCCCAGCGACTGCCAAACGCCCGTACCGAGCCCCAAAAAGTTGGTGAAGAAGGTGCTGTAGAGGAGGCCCCAGACCACGTAGAAAAGGGTGGCGGCCGGCAGCCATATCCGCCAGTTCCACGCCAGCCCCCAAATGATGGAAATGAGGGCAAGAACTGCGATGACGATGAACCCCACCGTCCATCCATCGCCGTCCGGGAGGCCCACCTGATCCAAGGGGCCATCAGGAACGGCAAGGGTCACTGGGAGGATGTCTTGGAAAAGCGCCGTCCCGGCAGCCCACTGGGGCAGCGTCAGCGTCAGGATAATCAGGAGGAGGACCCCAGGCTTGGATGTACGGGGAACCGGTACCCCTCCCAGCCAACGGATGGTCTGCCAAGCAAGTCCTAGGGGAATGAAAAATGCCTTCCACAGCGACCCGTTTTTCCTTCCCGGAGCCACGATGACCCTTCCCCACCTGCGGGCAAGTGCCGCGATGGCTCCTCCGGTTTCCCTCAGCGCGGCGGAGAATAGCGACCGCTGCCGGCCTCCGGTTCCTCTTTCTATCCATGCGCCCAGATCGGGCAAGGCGCGAAGGCTCAGGTAGACGCCAAACATGGCAATAACCATGTAGGCGGTCTCCTTGGTGGCCAGAGCCAGGGCGAGGAAGAGGGCCATGAGAAACAGGTATCGTTTATGGCCTGAGTCGAGATACCGGAACATAACCCCAACGAGGGCTATGGCCCACACCACCATGTAGATGTCGTTGCGGGCGTAGCGGCTGTAGTAAAGAAGTATGGGGGAGAAGGCCAAGAATGCTGCAGCAAAAAGGGTGCCGATTCTGCCTAGGTACGGCCGCAGTAGGAGGGGGACGCCAACCAACGCCGTACCGAAGAGGGCCGGGAGCAGCCGGGTTGTGACCAAATTGTCGCCAAAGATGAATAGGGAAAGGGCCGTTCCGTGGAATTGAAAGGGGCCGTGCATCATCGGCGAGTGGGCATACCCCTCGCCAGCGTAGAGCCTCCAACTGAACCAGGCGTGGAGGATTTCGTCGTGACTCAGGGAGCGAGCATCAAGCGCCCATAACCTCATACCCAGAGCCACGGCCACCAACGCACCGAAGATGGCGAGTTCCCATCGGGAAAAGGGTAGGCGAGGGAAGCCACGATGGGGCAGGTCCACATCCGTGACAAGAACCTCGCTGAGGTAAGGCCCTTCAGGGAGTCCTAGCTCGTCCTCCGGGTTGATGTTGTCTTCGAGGAGGGGCTCCTCTTGGTGGTCGCTACTGAACAACGCGGTAAACCTTCATGTTTCCTTGGTCGAATAGAAGCTCCATAAAGACCGCGAACTTGGCGAGGCCCTCGCTACCGTAGGCGATCATCTCTCGCTGCCCCACGATGACGTAGGAGACATCATACTTATCCAAGATGCGCTGGGCCTCCTCAATGTCGGGTGTTCTGTATAGCAGAGCGACATCGTCTTCGCGGCCTGCCAACGGCTCGGCGCTGCCCCGCCACTGAATCTCGTGGCCGGGCCAGTTGAGAACGGTGGCCAACCCCGTACTGGCGGCGAACCTTCCATGGGATGTGTAGCTGCCGCCCACGGCTTCAACGATGCCCTCTCCAGGAGATGCGATACGTTGCAGGGTCTGGATGGCTAGCACTTCGTCGGATTGGTACCGGCCTAGGGCTTGGAGGCCATCCAAGATTGGCTGAGAACTGAAGTCATTGGTCTTGCTGGGTAGCGAAGCCGCTGGATAGTAGAGGGCCGCCGCCACGAGTACTGCGAGCCCTGCGATCCATAGCCCCCGGCCTGCCATCGACAACCCAAATCGGGATGGCCGCCAGCGGTCGAACACATAATATAGGCCGAAGCTGGAAGCCAAGGCAAGGAAGACCCATGCTTGATAGGACAGCTTGAAGACGGTGTTCATCCGATTATTGAATTGATCGACGATGTAGAAGAGGTCGGCGCCGATGACCAACAGAACGCCCAGGCTACCGACCAGCAAGGCGCCCGTTAGTCCGACGTGGTCGGCCTCGCCAGCCCAGGTGAGAAGGCCATACATCATGGCCGCCAGCAAGAACATCCACGGCGAGAGGTTCAACAGGCGTTCAAAAATGATTCCTAGACCGGCGCTGGCTATGGTTTGCCAAAGTGCCCACAAGAGAAAAGGCGCCAATGGCGCCGCCACCGCAATGAGAAGCTTTTGACGGCGTGGATGACCCTCCTTGAGCGCGCTTCGAAGTTGGAGCAGGACAAGTGGAAAGACGATGAATAAGAAGAGTCCCCACAACAGAAAGTGATGAATGGGTCTACTGGCTATCGGGTGGACCGGGAGGAAGCCAGACACCTGAGAGCTGAGCACCAGGTACTGGGGTAGGTATGCCAGCACCGCCACGGTCCCCACAATTGCGATGGGTGGCGCTGCCATCCTCAACAAAGAACGTCCGCCAGTGGACGATTTGTAGGCGATGAGCAACACGGCGCCGCTGAACAGGGCTAACCCTGTCGGGAGGTCCCAGGCGTTCAGGAACCCCAGGGAGCCAATAGCGACGCCTGCGACAAGCAGCCAGGGCAATCGCCGGCGTAGTCCGCCAAGGCCCAATATCCCGCGGCCCGCCAACACCTCCAACGCGATGCCGACTGCCAGCAGCAGGAAGGGCAGTGCACTGACATGAGGGTGCAAATCGCCAAGGAGGAAGCTGAAGAAGGGGAACTCGGTGATCGTGTAGTCGAGGCTGCATCCGCCAGCGGGCGCGGCGACATCGCATCCTGGGCGGAGGGTATCAATGACACGGGTGGACTTCCACCACCACCAGGAGTCGGTGGGTATGAAGGTTGCGGCTCGAGACGTCTCGGCCAGCCCTTTGACGCCGATCCAATTCCACAAACCTTCCGTGCCCCAGCCGCGGGCCCGGAGAAACTCTAGGCCGCTAACGAGATTGCCCGCCAATAGAAGCAACGCCGGCGCCGCAAGCGCAGCTGCAATGGCGTTACCCATAGTCGCTCGGGCCAGACGAAGCAGGTTGTAGCTCAGTCCGAAGACTGCTGCCGCCGCCATACCAGCTACAAGAGCCAGTGAAAGAGAGTAGGCCGCTCCGGCAGCCACGCCCGTAAGCTTTGCCAGCGTCCCCCAGAGCATGTAACTCATGTAGTAATAGCTGATGGGTAGACCCCGCAGCCAGGGGTCCTCAGGAGGGAAATAGGACGTCGCAATGTTGGCGTTGAGGAAGGCGAAGTCCATGGGCTTTTCTGTGGACGTAAGGTCGGGGTCGTAGGTGCGGTAGATGACCCAGCCAACAAAGAAGACCAGGAACACTATTTCGGTAGCGAGGATGACCCGCCAGTGGCTCTGTAGGTGCTCGCGCATTTCGGTGGAATGGCGCCGCTGAAGGAACATGCCCCCCAAGGCTATCGCGACAACAAACGCCAAGATGACGGGTGCGCGATGGGGCAAAATGTGGAGCGTACCGAAGAGCCACAGGGGATAGCCTAGGAGGAGTAGCCCCAGTGGCTTTGCAAGGGATAGGCCGCGGTCGGGGAGACGTGAGAACAGAACGAAGGCGAAAGGCGCCGCCGCCAGGGTGATTACTTCAATGGCTAGGAGCCAGGTCAGTGCCTGAAGCACGGCGATGAACCTACCGGCATGGGATTAGCGCGAAGGCGCGGCTTGCTCATACTCCGAGGCGAAGAGTGCCTCGATAAAGATGCGTGGATCAAAGGGCGTCAGGTCATTGATGCCCTCGCCAGTGCCAACGAACAGCACCGGTAGTTTCAACTCCTCGGCAATGGGCAGGACAATCCCACCCTTCGCCGTACCGTCCAGTTTGGCCAAGACAACACCGTCGCAGTTGACGGCGTCTGTGAAATGATGTGCCTGGGTCAGGCCGTTCTGCCCGGTAGTAGCGTCCAGCACCAGCAGGGTCTGGTGGGGCGCTGTTGGGTCTAGGCGCTGCACTACGCGATACACTTTCTTGAGCTCTTCCATGAGGTTGGTCTTCGTGTGAAGCCGTCCGGCGGTATCGATTATGGCTATATCCGCCTTTCGAGCCCGGGCGGCCTCCAAAGTATCGTGGGCCACTGCGCCGGGGTCGCTGCCAGGCTGATGGGCTATTACCTCGACTCCCAGTCTCTTGCCCCAGGCTTCAAGCTGGTCAATGGCGGCGGCCCGGAACGTGTCGGCAGCGCCCAGGATGACCTTTTTGCCGTCCTGTACTGCCCGGTTCGCCAACTTGGCGATGGTTGTGGTCTTCCCCGCTCCATTCACGCCTACCACCAAGACCACCATGGGTCCGTCTGTTGGCTCGCTCGTCGATTCATCGGGTGGACTGGCTGCATCCAGCATGGACACCATCTCGTCCTTGAGGAAGGCCAGCACGGAAGGGGGGTCGGCGCGGTTTTCCTCATCCGCTCGTTTCTGCACACGTTCCAGAAGACGGGAGGTGGACTCCATTCCTACGTCGGCGGAAACCAGGGCTTCTTCGAGTTCTTCCCAAAGTTCGTCGCCGATCTCCGCCGATCGGAAAAGGTGGGCTACTTTGGAAAACCAGGTACGGCGCGTCCTTTCAAGCCCCTGCTGGGACTGCTCAAGGATCTGTTCTTGTTCCCGCTGCTGCTCTTCCGGGGCTTCGTCTTTGCTTTTCCGTCGAAATGGCCAGCCCAAGAAAGACTCCTCAGGGCAAAAAGGCTTCGATAATCGTAACACGGGGAGAGATGCAGACGCAGAGATCCAAAGGGAGGGGGAAACATTCACCGGTGCGCCAACCTTTTGCGCCGACTTTAGTCTCGGGCCTCAGCTAGCTTGAGAAGCGCCTCTCGGGCGGCGTCCCGTTGGGCATCGACCTTGCGCATGCCATGACCGCGGCCCAGGACGACATCTTCCACTAGAACCTCGATCTCGAAGAGGCGGGCGTGTTCCGGGCCCTCTTCCGACACGGTCCGATAGGTTGGGGGAGCCATGCCCTGCGCTTGAATGGTTTCTTGCAGGTGATTCTTTGGGTCTTTGGGCACGCCGTCCCTTATCAGGCGGCGTAGTTCATCCTTGAACAGCCGTAGAGCGAAGCCGCGTGCGACGGCGTAGCCACGGTCTTGGAAGACTGCGCCTAGCACAGCTTCAAGGACGCCGGCAAGAATGGAAGACCGTTCCCGTCCGCCGCTGGCTTCCTCGCCAGAACCCATCAGGAGATGGGTTCCGAGATCAAGCGAGATAGCTAACCGAGCTAGCGTTTCCCGCCGTACCAGCGCCGAGCGGTGATCTGTAAGGTGACCTTCGTGTAGAGCGGGGAAGCGAGTGTAGAGGTGGTTCGCAATAACCAGGCCGATGAAGGCGTCGCCTAGGAACTCCAGACGCTCATTGTCTTTGACATCGGCGTCTGGATTCTCGTTGGGATAGGAGCGATGCACCAAGGCCTCTTCAAGGAGTTTTCGCTCCTTGAAGGTATAGCCCAGGTTGGCTTCTATAATCTCCAGACCCGGCCGGTGCGCGAGGTTCACGAGGTTTAGTCGAACACTCCCTTCGGCCATGGCGGCTGCGGATGCTTGATCTCGCCGATGTAGGGATGCCGGCCGATGAGGGCCATGAACCCCTCGTAGACGCTTACTTCCTCGCCCTCGGGGGGTACCAATGTCTTGAGGAAAGCAGCGTGCCCGCCTTCGAAGACGAAGGTGGGGGTGCCAAAAACGCCGTGCTCACTGACCGCTTCTTCGTGTTCCTGCACCACGGTGCTGGTGGTGTCGGGATTCTCGTAGTCCTTTTCGAACTGTGCCATGTCGAGCCCCGCGTCACTGGCCACGTTCATGATTGCATCCCTTTCATTGAGGGCTATGCGATCGTTGTTGCGGGCATTGAGCATGGCTAGGTGGAACCGGTTGGAGGCGTCACTTCCCTGCTTTCTTGCGGCCACGCCGCCTCGAAGCGATGGAAAGCTCTTCTGTTCGCTCTCCGGCTGGTCCCATGTTTTCCATTCCGGTCCTTCCTTGCTGTTGATCTGTTGGAGCACGAAGCTCTTCCATTCCAACTCAAGCTGTCCGGGGAGCGCCTGCTGAACCCTTTGCAGCCAAACTGCTGCATTGTAAACAAAGGGTCAGGAGTAGTCGAAGTAGACCACCAGCTTGTCTTTGTGTTCGGCCATGTGTGCCTCCTGTACCAACAATCCCTGCGATAGGGCCATTGTAGGCTCGGCTGAAGGCTCCGTCAAAGACCCTGTGATACCATCGCACTACTCCTTTCGAAGAGCCGCCATGAACGTTTCTCCCTTGCTCCATGACCTGCCTCCACACCTGAACCATGTAGTTGCCGAGGCCCAATCGGTGGCTTCAAACCTTGGGGTGGAGCTGTACCTGGTTGGTGGGCCGGTGCGAGATCTCATGCTGAAGCGTGCCGTCGTTGATCTTGACTTCTCGGTGGTTGGCGATGCAGCCGCTTTTGCCCATGCGCTGGCAGAAAGGGCCGGGGGCGCTCTCGTTGCCGAATCTCCGTTCGGCACGGCCAAGGTGGCAGTAGCCGGTATTGAGGTTGATGTGGCCAGCGCTCGTATCGAGCGGTACAAGCATCCCGGAGCACTCCCCACGGTTGGGCCCGCAACTATCCTGGAGGACTTGGCTCGCCGGGATTTCACAGTCAATGCGATGGCGGTGGCGCTACACGGCAAGGAGTTTGGTCTTTTGCTGGACCCCCACGGTGGTCAGGCGGACATAGACTCCCATTTGCTCCGGGTCCTCCATGACATTAGTTTTCAGGACGATGCTACGCGAATGCTTCGCGGGGTGCGTTTCGCTGTTCGCTTGGGCTTTGGTTTTGAGTCGAAGACGGAGGCCCTCCTGCGGCGGGACGCCGGCATGTTGGACACCATCAGCGGCGATCGCCTGCACAACGAGTTGTTTCGCCTTCTGCAAGAGCCCGATCCTGCGGCGTGCCTTCGTTTGGCTGGTGACCTTGGTTTGCTTCAAGCCATCCACCCGGCTTTGGGTGACCAAAGGGCCATATCCGGCAACGTTCGAAGCCTGCAAGCTCAGAGCCGTGATTCGGCCCTGTTGCTGGCGGCGATGGTCTGGGGCCTCGAACCGGAGGATGCCAAGGCCTTGGCATCTCGCCTAAGTCTTAGTCGAGGGGACGTGGCCTTGCTCGAGCAGGTGGCCGCCTTTCCGTCACTCCGGGCGACGCTGGATGAGAAAGACATCCGTCCCAGCAAGGTGGTCCGCTTACTTAAAGGCCAGTCCGAGAAAGCCCTCCAGGTGGCGGCAGCGTTGGAGCGTAATAATCGGGTGGCTGAGCTAGTGCGGAGCTATCTGGGCGAATGGCGTCACATTCAACCCATGCTGAGTGGCGACGACTTGCAAGGCCTAGGGGTAGTGGTGGGGCCACGTCTGGGCGAAATGTTGCAGCGCCTTCGTGACGCCCGCCTAGATGGGGAGGTGTCAACGCGGGAGGATGAGGTGGGATGGGTTCGAGAATTTAGAAAGTCGAGAGGCTAGGTAGATTCAGAACGTTGACCTACCCGCATCCAGCCTGCGCCGGTAGAACAGGTACTGCTGGGCGTACCCGGCGTATCCTCCGAAGTGTTCTTTAGCCCAGGCCTGGATGGCTCTGTCCGGAATGGCCTCTCCGTCGAAGTACCACTCCTGCACTGCCCGCCGCACCCATCTGTCCAACGGGAACGCGTCTAGCTTGTCCAGCGAGAAGACCAGGGCGCAGTCTGCCACTTTCTCTCCCACCCCCTTCAGCAACATCAAAGTTTTTCTCGCCTCATCCGTGGGACGGGAACGAAGCGATTCAAGGTCAATTTCCCCGGCGGCGATGGTCTTGGCCAGTGGGTCAACGTATTTTGCCCTGAACCCCAAGCCGAGTTCGCGGAGCTTCGCTTCTCCGACCTCCGCCAGCGTTTCAGGGTTAGGAATCGCCGGAAGCCGACATTCGCCCAAGGAAAGTTCCTGGCCGCAATGCCCCGCGAGGGCGTTGATCATGCTCCGTATTCGGGGGATATTGGCGTCGATGGAGCAGACAAACGACAACAGGCATTCCCAGGGGTCCTGCCGCAGTATTCGTAGGCCGTGGTTTCTTTGCAGGGGCTCCCTAAGGTGCGGATCGGCCTGAAGCTGGCGCAGTATCTCCTCGATGGGGTCGTTGAGCCGAAGAAAGGCATGAATCGCGGCGATGACTTCTTCCTGGCTGTTGGATGCCATCTCAAATTCGAGGCCTCCCTCAACCTGGCGAAGGTGGGCGATCTTTCCACCCAGCGGCCCGCAGAACCAGCCGTCGTGGCGTCGCCAGAGGAAGACCTGGCCGCTTTCGATGCTCTTTTCCAGGTCTAGGGGCTGGGCTACTGGCAGGAAGCCTAGGGCCGTTGGAGCCATTCATGCACCTGGCCGCGGAGCGCTGTAATGGGGGCATCCGTCGTGGTGCAGGGCGGGATGGCCTCGATGAAGGTCTTGCCGTACGCCCGTGAAGAAAGCCGCCGGTCCAGCACCACGACGACACCGCGGTCTTCTTGGCTGCGGATCAAGCGGCCGAAGCCCTGGCGGAACCTGAGTATCGCTTGGGGTACAGCAAATTCCTTGAAAGGGTCTTCGAAGAGCTCGGACCGCGCCGCAAAGACTGGGTCCGAGGGAGGATTGAAGGGTAGGCGGGCCAGAATCAGGACCTTCAGTTGGCCGCCACGGAGGTCGACGCCCTCCCAAAAGGTGTTGGTCCCCAAAAGGACTGCCTTCGGGTCGTCCTGGAAGCTGCGGAGCAACTGGCGGGGAGGCGCCTCGATACCCTGACCGAGCAGCCTGATTCCGGCGGCGCTCAAAGGGCCAAGAACGGCAGCATGAGTAGCCCGAAGGGCGTTGTATGAAGTGAACAACACCATCGTCCGGCCCTCAGCGGCGAGGGCCAACTCGATGACAGCGTCTGCCACTGCTGACTGATATCCCCCAGTAGTCGGTTCGGGGATGTCTGGCGGCGTTGCCAAGAGCACTGCTTTCTTGTAGTTGAATGGCGACCCCACCAATAACTCACTGCTTAGCTCGATTCCGACCCGCCGCCGGAAATAGTCGAAGGTGCCGTCGGCGCTGAGCGTGGCGCTCGTCATCACCACGGACTTCGTCTGGGCAAACAGGCCATCCTGCAGCGCGGGCGCCACCGATAGCGGGGCGGCATGCATCTCGGCTGTGCCCTCAATGACGCCAGCAGTCAGCCAGTAGATCATTTCCTTGCGAGGGTGAATGACGAACTCTAGGGTGTGGTCTCGAAGGTCCGTTCCCTGCTGCAACAAGGCTGAGGCTTCCAGGGCTACAGCATCCTGGTTCGGGATCTGAATGTCGGAGGAATCCTCGATTGCTTCAAGGGCCTCGGTGAGCCCGTCGAGAGCCTCTTTCAACGAGAGATCAGCGTTCTCCCAGGCGATTTCAACGTCGGCCCAGGCTGGCTGGGCCCTGGTGGAACTGGTGACCTGGATCTGGGAACTGTCGTCCGAGGCGTCACGGTATTGGAGCATGACGCTGTAGATGACCTTTCGGAACTGATGCCACATCTGCCGCCAGTGGAGCGTGTCCTCAGCCAAACGCGTAAGTAGCTCTTCGAAGTCCCTGCGCCGATGGTCTGCCAACGATGACAAGCGGACGGCGAAACGGGTTTTCTCAACCATCCCCCCTGCGCTAACCAGGCCGTCGACGAGCGACTCCGTCTCCCGGTGAATGATGTCGAAGCCGAATCGCTTGGTGGCTTCCTCCTCCAGGTGGTGGGCCTCGTCGATAATCAGGTAGTCGTAGGGAGGGATTGCGCCACCACCCCTGGCAAGGTCAGTGAGCAGCAGTGAATGGTTCACCACCAGAATATGAGCGCTTTCCGCTTCGTCTTTGGCATGCCGGAAGAAGCACACACCTTCGGGAGCAACGCAGTCGCCACCGTCTGCGGAAAAGTGGGGCCACGCCTGTAGTTCCCGGCCCGCGGTGCCAATTTCTGCGCGGTCGCCGGTGGTGGTGTCCTGCATCCACAGCATTGTCTTCGAGAGCAGCCGAGCTTCCTCCTGCGACAACGTCTCGCTGTCTCTGAGGTTGAGCCAGCGGCGCAGGCAAAGGTAGTTGGCCCGTCCTTTGAGCTGAGCGACCTTGATTTCGGCGTTGCTGAATTCGGGCTCTGTCGATAGGGCCTCGATAAGCGCAGGGATGTCTTTGCGTATGAGCTGGTCTTGGAGGTTGATGGTGGCCGTTGAGACCACAACCCTTTTGTTGTTGGCCACCGCGAACAGCATGGCAGGAAGCAAGTAGGCCACGGACTTACCCACCCCAGTTCCCGCTTCCACGACCAGATGCTCAGCGCCGTTGATGGCCTTTGCTACTTCCACGGCCATTCGCTGCTGCTCCTGCCGAGCTTCATAGCCTGGGAAGCGGCGGGAAAGGGGGCCGTCCGGGGCAAACAAACGCTCCAGGAGGCTGATGTCGATGGGCACTAGGTCGACGTTGGCGCTCAGGGGCCGGGACCGGGGAAGACGCTTTCTCAAGGCCTCCAGGTCCAAGGCTTGGTCCATTTTTGCCGGCGGGGAAGCGGAGAGTGCCGCGTTCTCTATTCGCTTGAACAGCTGAGCCATACTCCACCTGGAGCGCATGGCCCAACGGGCGATTTCAGATATCTGATGAGCAGGGACCTCCAAGGCGTGTTCCACCAAGGCTAGGTAAACCTGACGGGTTACATCGGCATCGTCCCAGGCCCGGTGAGGCCTTGCGTGGCCGAGACCCAACTCCTCAACAAGACGGCCAAGCGAGTACTCCGGGAAATAGGGCATCAGGGCTGATGCCAGGTCGCGGGTGTCATAGGCCGGGTTGGATTGGGCAACGAGCTTCTGACGCAGGAACGCCAGGTCAAAACTGATATTTTGCCCAACGATGGGGTGGCTACCTAGGAAGGCCATCAGGTCGGGCGCAACGCTTGAGAAGTATGGTGCGCCGTCTAGGTCTTTCTGGGTAATTCCCGTTAGTGCCCGAATGAAAGGGGGTAGTGGCCTGCCGGGGTTGACCAGGGTCTGAAACGTGTCCAGAACCTCATCACCTTGGAACTTCACCGCTCCGATCTCAATGATCTCGTCCCGCTCCGAGTCGAGGCCGGTAGTTTCCAGGTCTACGGCAACGCATATTTCGTGAATTGGAGATTGAACCTGAGGCGATTGAGTCACCAAGTTGTCCTTTCGACGCGGAAGGGTCATCGCAGGGTATTCGTTTCGGGCGGGTCTTGGACACCGCCCCTACCGGAAGGTCGGTCAAC
>Ga0114996_10001398_pt1 | contig 32556 bp, 29 predicted proteins | sample ArcticOcean_MG_C_4_FD_87039 | JGI IMG/M metagenome (GOLD analysis project Ga0114996, IMG submission 87039) | Marine microbial communities from western Arctic Ocean - ArcticOcean_MG_CB4_134 | ecosystem: Environmental > Aquatic > Marine > Oceanic | place: Arctic Ocean: Canada Basin | collected... | reverse complement strand
GCGCGCGTGTCGACCGACACGATGCGGGCGTGGGCGTGGGGGCTGCGCAGGATATTGCCGTACAGCAGACCGGCCATGTTAACGTCCGCACCGTAGCGGGCCCGGCCGGTCACCTTGTCGGTGCCGTCCGGCCTGACGGGCCTGGTGCCGACGACCTTAAACGTGTTGGGGGCCAGCACGATGTTCGATTCAGATGTCATGGTCTGGGTCAGCTTCTCAGTCTCGTTGTTGGGCTTGGGATTGCTGGGGGGCTCAGGCGGTACGGAAAGCTATTGCCATGACTATGGCAACGGCCGGGATGATGGCCATCCAAAGCAGCCGCCTGGGATTGAACTTCATAATGGGAGCCATCATTATATGCAACGAATGGAAGTCAACATAGGGGTCCGGGATTAATGGCCTTCAAGCTTGTCGCCCTCGACATTGACGGCACCATCCGGGGACCCGAGCACCCCATATCCGAACGCACGCGACGCACCCTACTGGCAGTGCGAGAAGCCGGGGCAGTCGTCACCATAGCCACAGGGCGTTCGTTTCGCTCAGCGGTGCAGGCGACGAAAGAGCTAGATTTGGACTCGCCCATAGCCTCGTTCCAGGGGGCGCACCTGGCCGACCCTCGTACGGGCGAGGTGCTGTGGCACGTGCCGCTGACCTCAGACCAGACGTTGCGAGCACTCGACCGGCTGCAAGGCTGGGACGGCAACGTGATGGCGTTCATAGGCGACGACGTGTACGTGAGCGAGCTAACGGAGTGGTCCGCGCCCTACGGCGACCGGCAAGAGGTACGCATGCACGAAGTAGGCAACCTGGAGTCGATCGCCGACATGCGGCCCACCCGGCTGGTGGCCGTAGGTGAGCACAGCCGCATCGAAGATTTAGAAAGCGACCTGATTTCCCATTTCGGCGACACGCTGCACGTTACTCGTTCGCTGCCGTACTTTTGCGAGATACTGCACCCCGACGGCGGCAAGCACCGGGCCCTGGCTGCGCTGGGTGACCGGCTGGGCATTACCAGAGAACAGACGCTGGTGTTCGGCAATGGCTATAACGACGTGCACATGCTCGAGTGGGCGGGCATGGGCGTGGCCGTGTCCGGCGGAGTGCCGGAGGCGGCGAACGCTGCGGACCGCATGTCACCGTCGGTCGAGGAAGAGGGACCGGCGCACGTTTTGGATGAGCTTTTGGCGGAGGGCCTCATAGGTTGAATTTGTCTTGACAACATCTCCCACTAATCGCCCCGAGATAGTCGTTCTCGGCGGCATCAACATGGACCTGATCGCCCTCACCCAGCACATGCCCAAGCCCGGCGAGACCGTCACGGGCGACCTGTTTTACACAACGCCGGGCGGCAAGGGCGGCAACCAGGCAGTCGCCGCCGCCCGCATGGGCGCGCTGGTGCGCATGGTTGGGAAAGTCGGCACCGATACCTTCGGCCCCGTACTGGTTGGCGACATGCGTAAAGAGGGCATCGACGTGTCGGCCATTGCCGACGACCCCGAAGCCGCATCGGGCATCGCCATGATAATGCTGGACGGCGACCGGCAAAATTACATCACCCAGGTCAGGGGAGCGAACCTGCGATGTGACGGCGAGCAGGTAGACGCAGCAAAAGCCGCGCTGAAGACGGCCGACGCGCTCATGCTCCAGCTAGAACTGCCGTTCGACGTGACCTACGAGGTGGCGTTGGCCGCGCGGGCTATGGGCGTGCCGGTGTTCTGGGACCCGGCACCGCCGCACCCCGACATGGAGCGGGCGCTGGACGCCGTGGACATCATCACCCCGAACCAGACCGAGGCCGAGTTCCTTACCGGCATAGAGGTTACGAGCACCGAGTCCGCGGCGGCCGCCGCAAAGGCGCTACTGGGCAAGGGCATTCCCACGGTCGTCATAAAGATGGGCGAACTGGGGGCGTACTACGCCACGGGCGACGACTCAGGGTTCGTTGCCGGGTTCGAGATTGAACCGGTGGACTCGGTCGCCGCCGGTGACGGCTTCGGGGGCGCGCTGGCCGTCTCGCTCGCCGAGGGCCGCCCGCTGCCAGAAGCCGTACGACGAGGATGCGCGGCGGGGACGCTGGCAGTCACCAAAGAGGGCGCACAAGCAGCCATGCCAACCAGGGCAGAAGTAGAAGCGCTTTTAGCTAAGTAGCAGTCTCATAGCTAAGCGATGAGGCCAAGAGCCGAAGAGCCCTAGAGCGCGGCCCGGCCGCGCGGAGAGCGCTTTCCTAGCTCTCGGCCTCTAGCTCTTCGATCTCGCGCTCGACTGCGCCCAGTTCCGTGAACGCCTCTTGCACGAGGTGGTACGAGCGCTGCAGGTACAGGGCAGCCAGTTGCGCGCCCCTGGCGTCGGAGGTCTTCACCGCCGCGACCAGCTTGGGCACCTGCATGTCACCAGGTAGATGCTTTTCCAGCACCGTAATTTCATCCTCGGTTTCGCGGATGAGACTGTCTTCTGAGCCGTCCACGGCGTAGCGCAGACGGCCGATAAGTTTGGTCAGTTCGCCCAGCCGGTCGCTCTCGCTCATCAGGCCGTAGAGGACTTCGTTGACCCCCGCGCCGCTGGTGTCTTCGGTCTCTTCGGGTTCGGCGATTGAGACAGGTGCGTTGGCCGAGTACAGCTGCGAGTAGGCCTGCAACATCTCGTTGACGTTGAACATGGCCGAGGCCACGTCGTCCGCGCCGCCGGGGAGCGCCCCGCCGAACAGGATGTCGTCGTCGCGCAGGTCCGCCAGTTCGTTCAAATGGTCGCGGTTGGGTACCTGCTCGGGTGCCGGTGGGAAGGCGAACGCCGACAGGTCCTTCGGACCCAGTTCGCCCATCTGGTTCATGAGGAAGGGCGGCACGTACTTGGTCACGTCCACATTGATGGGCAGGACGATGAGGTAGGTGGCCCAGAGTTGGCCGGGGGCGTCGGACACAGTGAAGTAGACCAGGGCATGGCCCTTGGGCTTCGCAGCTTCGCCTCTTTCAAACGTCAGGTCCATGTAAAAGCGCTCCGCCTATAAGTAGGCCATGCGGCCCCCGTTCGGCGCAAGCGTGCCTTAACCCCAATAAAAGACCCGTCGCCTATAATCCCCTCGATGTTGTACAGGGCACTGGTCAGACCGCTGCTATTCACGCTCCCGGCCGAGACGGCCCAAGGCATGGCAGAGACCCTTCTGGGTATTGCGCCACTTTGGAACGCGCTGTCGCCACTGCTGCACGGCGACTCGCCCCGGCTGCGCACCGACCTTAGCAGCATCTCGCTGGCCAACCCCATCGGCCTGGCGGCGGGGTTCGACAAGGACTTTCGCGTGCTGACCTCGCTGTCGGCGCTGGGCTTCGGCTACCTCACAGGCGGCACGGTGACGCTGGGGCCGCGGCCCGGCAACCCGAGGCCGCGCATGGCTCGCGACGTACCCCGCGAAGCACTGCTTAACTCGCTGGGGTTTCCTGGCAAGGGCGCTGAACCGGCTGCGGCCCGCATGCGCCGATATTCTGGGCATGTGCCGTTAGTAGCCAGCATCGCGGGCACGGAGGTCGACGACGTGGTCGCCTGCCATCGCCTGGTCCAGCCCTACGCGAGCGCCGTAGAGGTGAACATCTCCTCACCGAACACGGCCGGGCTGCGGGCGTTTCACGACCCGGCGGCCCTAACCGAACTGCTCGTCGCCGTGAAAGAGAGTGCGATCAGGCCGGTCTTCGTGAAGCTGCCGCCCTACGCCGACACGCCCGATGCCCGGCGCGAAGGCCTGGCGCTGGTGCGGGCATGCGCAGACGCCGGGGTTGACGGGCTAACAGTGGCCAACTCGCGGCCGGTGCAGGATGCGCGGCTGGCAGTAGGACAGGGCGGCCTGGGCGGCAGGCCCTTGTTCGCAGACACGCTCCGTATGGTGCGCGAAACACGGTCCCAGGTAGGCGACGTTATGGCCATAAACGCGTGCGGCGGCATCTTCACCGGTGCCGAGGCGCTAGCGGCGCTGAAAGCGGGCGCAACGACCGTGCAGATCTACACGGTCCTCGTCTACCGGGGACCGGCCACAGTGGGCCGCATCAAACGCGAACTACTCGCCGCCCTGGACGCCGAGGGCGTCCGGGACGTCGCCGAATTGCAAAAGCGATGAGGCCATCAGCCGAAGAGCCCTAGAGCGAAGCGCCCAGCGCTTCCCGGAGATGCTCCATTGACAGGTTGCCGCCGCTCTGCACCAGGACGACGGTCTTTCCGGCGAGCCTGATTTTCGACTTGATCGCCCCTGCCAGGGCCGCTGCACCGGCGTGCTCGGCCAAGTTGTGGGTGTGCTCCAGGGCCAGGACGACGGCCTTCTTTAGCTCCTCGTCGGAAACGAGTACGAAGTCGGAGAGCAGGTCGCGCAATATGTCGATGGTGTAATCGAACCCGACACCGGTGGCCAGGCCCTCCGCCACCGTCCCCATGGGCAGCGTGGCCATCTCGCCGGTGCGCCAGGACTCGTAGGCCGCCGGGGCCGCTGACGACTGCACGCCGATTACCTGTACTTCGGGTTTGATGGACTTGGCGGCGATGGCGGTTCCGCAGGCCCCGCTACCCCCGCCGATGGGAACGAATATGACGTCCACGCCGGGCAGGTCGTCCATTATTTCCAGGCCATAGGTGCCGACGCCTTCAATCAGGTCGGACTCCTCGGCCGAGTGGATGTAGCGGTAGCCCTCTTCTTTGGACAGCCGTTCGACCTCTTGGCGGCACTCGTCGAAGTCGCGTCCGTAGAAGCGCACGTCGCCCCCCAACGCTCGCATCGAGGCCACTTTGCCGGGGTTCGCCCCTTCCGGCACGATGATGATGGCCTGCACGCCGAACAGCCCGGCAGCGAACGCGATGGACTGCCCGTGGTTCCCGGTGGACGCGGTAACCACGCCCGCCCGCTTGTCGTCGTCGGACAGCTTGTGCATGTAGTTGACGCCGCCGCGCATCTTGAACGCGCCGAGTCGCTGGTGGTTCTCGTGTTTGACCCAGACCTCGGCCCCGCCGAGTAGTTCATCGAGCGCGAGATACCTGTGCAGGGGCGTTCGGGTGATGTGAGGCAGGATGCGCGCGTGCGCCTTGCGAATGTCTAGAAGCGTGGGTCGTCTGGGCAAGAGAAAGCTCCCTCTAAGTAGCACCAGCCCGCCAGATGGCCAGGAAAGGTGCTTTATGGCGGCCCGGCCATGGCCGGGGGTTAAAAGCGAAGTGTTGAGTATAATCGACGGCCCATGCCCATACACGTTCTCAGGCCGGATGTTGCCGCCAAAATCGCCGCAGGTGAGGTGGTCGAACGACCCGCCTCGGCGGTGAAAGAGCTTATCGAGAACGCGCTCGATGCCGGTGCCAGCCGTGTGACCGTAGAGATTATTGAGGGTGGCCTGGACACCATCCACGTGCTTGACGACGGCGTGGGCATCGCGGCGGGCGAGGTTGAACTGGCCTTCAGGCGATTCGCCACCTCAAAAGTGGCCGGCCTGTCGGACCTCGAAGCTATAACGACCCTTGGTTTCAGAGGCGAGGCCCTTGCTTCCATTGCCGCCGTGTCTACGGTGACGCTCGTGACCAAGACCGACTCCGAGCAGGCCGCGACCGAGATGACGGTGGCCGAGGGCGAGCCGGTGAACACCGGCCAGAGGGGCGCACCTGGCGGTAGCTCCGTAACGGTGCGCGGGTTATTTAGTAGCTTCCCGGCCCGGCGCAAGTTCCTGTCCTCACCCTCTGCCGAGGCGTCTCGCGTACGTGCGCTCATTCAACGCTATGCCCTGGCTTATCCCCACGTTGCTTTCGGGCTAACGTCGGACGGCCGCCGGTCGGTCGCTACCTCCGGGTCGGCCTCTCTCGTGGACGCAGTTGCCGAGATTTACGACGCCACCCTGGCAGCGGCCATGCTGCCGCTACAGGACCCAGAAGGCGACGACATTGACGAGACGATAAGAGTCACCGGGCTAACCGGCGCGCCCTCTGTTAGCCGCTCAACACGCGCGCATATCAACATCTTCGTCAACGGCCGATGGATACACCCCGGTCGCCTGGGTCACGCGGCGGAGCAGGCGTATCACGGGTTCATGGGCGAACGCCGTTTCCCCATAGCCGTGCTGAATATCGGGATCGACCCGGCCGAACTGGACGTGAACGTGCACCCGGCCAAAACCGAGGTGCGGTTCCTCAACGAGCGCGGCGTTTACGGGGCCGTGCAGCGGGCCGTGCGCGAGGCGCTCTTACGCCACGCACCGGTGCCCACCGTCGAGCGGGGATTCGGGTCTGGCAGGGCCGCCGGCTACGGGCGAACCGGGGGTTACGTACGAGAGGTCGCCCGCACCGGGGCCATGTGGACGTCGGGCCTGGCGGCCGGCGAAGCGCCCTCGGAACAGGCTGCGCAGGCGGCCCAACTGGAGCCAGGGGCTCGTACGCCGGTAAACGTGCTGCCCGCGCTCAGGGTGCTGGGCCAATCCCAAACAACGTACATAGTGGCCGAGGGCCCCGACGGGCTCTACCTCGTGGACCAGCACGCCGCCCACGAGCGTGTGCTGTACGAGCGCGTGGTGTCGGAGTCAGGAGCAGGGGCGTCGCAGGCGTTACTGGTGCCAGTCCAGTTGGACATCTCCGAGCTTGACCCGGAACTGGGCGAGACGCTGGAATCGGCCCAAGAAGTGCTGGCCGAGAGCGGCTTTTTGTTAGAGGCGTTCGGGCCGTCGGCGTACCGGCTCAGGGCCGTTCCCGCGGCCATGGGCATCAGCGACCCGGTAGGGGGCCTAATGCAGGTCGTGCGGGCCATCGCCGATCAGGGCAAGGCGGACCGGCTGGAGCACGCCGCCCGCAGCATCGCCTGTCACGGTGCGGTGCGGGCCGGAAAACGAATGACTCTAGACGAGATGGAAGAGCTGACCCGGCTGCTGGAAGGCTGCGCGCAGCCCCACACCTGCCCGCACGGCCGCCCGACAATGATTCACCTCAGTGAGAGTCGCCTTCAGCGCGAGTTTGGCCGCAGCTAGTAGTAGCGCAGCAAAATATAGGCGGCCGAGATGAGCAGCGTGATGGACCCGATGAGGAAGCCGTATTTAAAGAACTTGATGAAGCCGATGGGGTGACCGGCGGCCCGGGCCACGGTAATGACCACCACGTTTGCAGACGCCCCGACGATGGTGAAGTTACCGCCCAGGTCCGCCCCCAGCGTCAGCGCCCACCACAGCGGGTTGACCGAGCCGTCTGGCGTGCCGGTGTCTATCTGCACGACCACCTGGGCCATGGTGGCTGTGAACGGGATGTTGTCGATGATTGCCGAGAGGCCGCCCCCCAAAAAGATCATCAATAACGCCAGGTTCTGGTCTTCGCCGCCAGAAAGTTGCAGTATCCACCCCTGAATACGGTCGATCACCCCGGCCTCGCCCATGCCGCCCACGAGGATGAACAAACCGGCGAAGAACGACAGCGTCGTCCACTCTACTTCGCGTAATATTTCGCCGGGTTCCAGGCCGGAGATGAGCAGCAAAATGGCCGCGCCGCCGATGGCCACGAAGGCCGGGCTAACGCCGATGATGTCGTGGGTGAAGAACGCGGCGATGGTGAGGGCGAAGACGGCCAGGCTCTTCTTCAGCAAGTTGCCGTCTTTAATCACACCAACAGACGATGTCGCCATCATCTCGGCCCGCTTTTCATCCGACACCCGGACATCGCGCCTGAACCAGATGAACAGCAGGCCCATGAGGGCTACCAGAGAGATGGCCGAGACCGGCACCATGTTGGCCGCGAAGTCGAGGAAGCCGATGTCCGCCGCGCTGGCCACAATGATGTTGGGCGGGTCGCCCACGATGGTGGCGGTGCCGCCGATGTTAGACGCGAAGACCTCGCCCAGCAGGAACGGCACCGGGTCCAGGTCGAGCGAGCGGCACAGGGTGAGAGTAATAGGCACCATGATGACCACGGTGGTGACGTTATCGAGCAGCGCCGAGGCGACGGCCGTGAGTATTGCCAGCAGCGCCAGCAGGCCCAAGCCGTTGCCGCGCACCAGACGGGCACCGCGAATGGCGGCCCAGTCGAACGCCCCGGTACGGGAGATGATGTCGGCCAGAATCATCATGCCAGCCAGCAGGAGGATGACCTCTAGGTCGACGTGGTCGAGCGCCTGCTCGGGTGTAAGAACCCGGGCGAACACCATTACGGCGGCACCCAGCACCGCAATTATGGCGGTGGGAATGCGCCCTACGGCTATCGCTAGATAGGTGATTCCGAATATCACCGCCGCCGTTATCATGCGGTCGAGTATGCTACAGCCGTACCCCCGGCCACAAGACGGCCATACCCCCGGCCACAGGGCAGTTCACAGGACAAAACCGAGCCGAACGGGCCGTCGCGCTGATATAATTTCTCAGGTCGGGCGATGCCCTAGTGCACCTCTTATTACCGGGCAACAAATTGGGAGCCATTGGGGCGCTTTTCCCGCATTTCAGTAACTTAAAATAAAGGCCGACTTTGGCTGTCCTACCCATAATCCAGTTCCCCGACAACACGCTTCGCAAGCGCGCGCGCAAGGTCAAGACGATTGACCGTTCCATAGTTCGGCTGGCTGACAACATGATCGACACCATGCTGGACGCGAACGGCGTCGGGCTGGCGGCCAACCAGGTGGGCGTGCTCAAGCGCGTCATCGTGGTGCAACTTCCCGACGACGAGGACGCCCGCGTCTACGTGAACCCGGAAATTGTGCACAGGGAGGGCGAGCGCCTTGTCGAAGAGGGCTGCCTCAGCCTTCCCGGCTACGTCGGCACCGTCACCCGGTCGATACTGGTGAAGTTCCGGGCGCTCGACCTCACTTCGAAGCTGGTGCGCATTAAAGCGGACACCATGCTGGCCCAGGTGCTAGAACACGAAGTCGACCACCTCAACGGCATTCTCTACGTCGATCACCTCGCAGAGCACGAAGAGCTAAGGCCGATCCCAATGCCCGGCGAGGGCGACGAAGATGAGTGTGATGAGACCGACCCCGAGCATGAGCATGAGCACGAGGTACCGGTCGGCTGACTAACGACGTCATGACACCCAAACGCTCCACCCCTGTCGGCCCTGCTGGCCTCGGCGACGGGGTCGGGTCGAACGACAACCCTGCACGGGTCGCAGCGTCGTCGTTCGACCCGCGCATAGGCCCTATCGCAGAGTGCCTCGCAAGCAACGGGACTGTCGCCCACGTGTTCGGGGGGGCCGTGCGCGACGCCCTAGTGGACGTGCCGACGCACGATCTCGACCTGACCGTAGACTGTTCGGCCCAGGACGCAGGCGAGTCGCTGGCCGACCTGCTGGGCGGCAAATATTTCGACCTCGACGTCGAACGGGGCATCGGCCGGGTTGCTGTCCCAGGTACTGACCCGCTGACGGTCGACCTGACGGGCAGCGTAAACGCCGACGACATCGACGGCCACCTGCGCGGGCGCGACTTCACCATCAACGCGATGGCCGTCTCGCTGGCCGACCTGACAGACGCCGACAAGGGTGCGCGAGTCATCGACCCGACGGGCGGGCTCCCCGACCTGCGAGCAGGGCTGGTCCGGGCGCTGTCAGCCCAGGCGCTGGACGACGACCCGATTCGCCTGCTTCGCGGGCCCCGTTTGGCCGTGACGGGCCGTGTTGCCGCGAACAGGGGTTTGGCTGCTACGGGCCGCGATGCCGCAAACAGGGGCCTGGCGTTGGACGACCAGACGGCGGGTTGGATACGGCAGCGTGCGGTTCTTATTAAGGGCGTGTCGCCCGAGCGCGTGCGAGATGAGCTACTAAAAATACTCGCAGCGCCCGGTGTGACCCGGTCCATCAGGACCCTGGACGAATTGGGCCTACTAACGGTCGTGCTGCCGGAGCTTGAAGAGTCCAGGGGAGTCGACCAGCCGCGCGAGCATTACTACGACGTGTTCAACCATCTAGTTGAAACGCCGGGCATGTTCGAGTTGATGCTTGATGAGTCTGAGATTTCCCCGGCACTGGCCTACGTGCCCCATTTTGATGGCATTTCCGAGTACTTTTCCGGCATAGTTGCCGACGGTGCTACCCGGTCCACGCTGGCGAAACTGGCGTGTCTGTTACACGACGTGGCCAAGCCCGCCGCCAGGACGGTGGAGCCTTCTGGACGCATCCGATTTCTCGGTCACGGGCCGCTCGGCGCGCAGGTCTGTCGCGATTTAATGGCCCGTCTCAGGTTCAGTCGCAGGGCAACCGAACACGTGGCGGCCATGGTGGAGTACCATTTGCGGCCGGGGCAGGCTGCAGCGCCGGGTAGTCCACCCTCTGCTCGGGCCATATACCGTTACAGGCGCGACCTGGACGACGTTTCAATAGATACTCTTTACCTGAACATGGCCGATTACATGGCCGCCAAGGGGCCAGACATGCTCCGGCCCGGTTATGATTTCTCTGCGTGGGAACAGTACTGCGGTGCGGTCGAGCGTTTGCTCGACGGCGACGACAGCCAAAACGCACGGCAAAATCGAAGGCGACCGGCCGCCGGGCTGGTAAACGGAAATGAACTGATGACCGCGCTCTCGCTGGAGCCGGGCCCCGTTTTAGGGGAGTTGCTGGAACTAATTGAAGAGGCGAAGGTGACGGGCGAAATTCAGAGCCGGTCGGATGCATTGCGCCTGGCCAAGGCCGCCCTGAAATCCGGTCGGGTAACCGACCGTCGTAAACTGCTCTAGGCGATAGCGGAGAAATAGTTGCGTAGATATTCGAAAACCCTGGTGGTAATAGTGCTCTTGGTCGTGGTGGCCTCACTTGCCCTCGGGTTCAAAACAGTAAGTATCGGCTCATTCGAACGCACCGGCGACAACGTGCTCGGGCTCAAGCTCGGTCTCGATCTTCAGGGTGGCAGCCACCTCGTATATCAGGCCGTGCTGACCAACGACGCTGGTGAGCGGATTACCCCGACCGCCGATCAGATGGACTCGCTGCGACGCATCATTGAGCGCCGGGTGAACGAGACTGGACTGGGCGAGCCCATCATCCAGACGCTGGGAGACGACCGGCTGCTCGTGCAGATGCCGGGCGTCGGTGACCCCGGGCGCGCCAAGAGCATAATCGGCGAAACCGCGCAGCTAGAGTTCAAGCATCGTCAGCTAAACGTGCCTGTGCCGGTGGATCTGGACGCGAGCCAAATTGTGTCGGTGACCATCGGCGAGTTCCCAGCGCCCTCGTCCAAGTCTACCGACGAACTCATTGAGGGGGCTGAAACCTCGACCAGCAGCCTGCCTCAGACCACCGTTACGACGACCGCAGAGACGTCTACAGACTCCGGCGCCGTTTCATCCACTGGCGCCGGGACAGATGGCGATGCCCCGGAAGTTGAGCTTTCGTTCCTGCTGGTGGAATTCACCGACGCAGGCGCGGAAATTATGGACGGAGTGCTCCGGCGCATGCTGGAGTCGGCCTTGGCCGTAGTAACCGGGAGTAGCTCACCTGCCAACACGCTCCAGGTCGACATTAGCGGTGACGAGTTCCGCACCATGACGCTGCCCACCCAGTTCGTCGCTAGGGTTGAGGGTACGAACATATTCGGCATGGCGCTGCTGTCGACGGCAGGTCGCCCCCTTGCCGACACAATTGAAGCGACCAACGCGCTGTTCGGAGCAAACCCCGAGGTTGACTTCGTGGAGATATACGGCGCATTCGACGAGGACGTCGGACTGACCGGCGACGAGCTTGCCAGGGCTTACGCAGGCACGCACTCCGCCAGCGGGCTCCCCATTGTGAACATTGAATTTAACGGCGAGGGGGCCAGGCGCTTCGGCGAACTGACCCAGGAAATCGCCGGTACCACCGACCTGCTCGCCATTTTCCTCGACGACGAGGAGTTAATTGCGCCGGGGGTAACCCAGGCCATCACCGGCGGCGCGGCGTTCATCCAGGGCCGCGACTTCACCCCGGACAGGGCCCGCGACATTTCCCAGCTACTGGAAGCGGGCCGACTGCCCATCCCCATTGAGCTGGTACAGGAGCGGGACGTGGACGCCATTTTGGGGGCCGACTCCCTGCGCAAGAGCGTCTTTGCCGGGCTAATTGGCCTCGCCCTGGTTCTGGTCTTTATGGTCGCCTACTACCGGGTTCCTGGGCTAATAGCCGCCGTCGCGCTGGTCATCTATGGGGTGCTGATGCTGGCGATCTTCAAGATTCTGCCGGTCACCCTCACGCTGTCCGGCCTCGCAGCCGCCATCCTCTCGGTAGGCATGGCTGTGGACGCCAACATTCTTATATTCGAACGTATGAAGGACGAGCTTCGTGCCGGTCGCACGCTTCTCACTTCCATAAACATCGGCTTCAACCGCGCCTGGCCCGCCATTAGGGACGGCAACGTCTCGACGCTTATTACCTGCGCAATTCTGTTCTGGTTCGCCGACACGCTCGGTGCCACGGTGGTGCAGGGCTTCGCGGCCACGCTGGCCATCGGTGTGATGGTGAGCATGTTCTCGGCGATCGTAATTTCCAGGACGCTGCTGCGGCTGGTGGCGACGACGGCCCTCTCCACGAGGCTCAGCTGGTTCGCCCCCGTAGGCAAGAAGTTCTTGCCAGAGGGCAGCAAATAAGGACAGGGCAGCAGATAGAGCCAGGTTGCTGGTAGGCCGTACGAAGACAGGACTGCAAAGAGGAATTTAAACAGTGGACATAGTAGGAAAAAGAGGCTGGCTGTTCCTGATATCCGGCATATTGCTGGTACCGGGAATCGTCTTCCTCATCATCGCCCCCGGCCTGCGTCCGGGCATCGACTTCACCGGCGGTAGCACCGTCACCATCGAGTTCGCCGACACCATCGAGCAGGATGACCTGCGCAACAAGCTGGCAGAACTGAACGTGGACGACGCCACGGTGCAGGACTTCGGCGGCAATACCTACTTCATCCGCAGCAAAGAGCTTTCGGAGACAGAGAAGAACGAACTCGTGGAGCAGCTGAAGGCCGGCCTGTCCCCAGGCGGCGCCGAAGTGCTGGCGTTCGACCTCGTCTCCCCGGTGGTCGCAGCGGAGACGGTCGTAGCTGCCTTCTGGGCGGTTTTGGCCGCCGCAGTCGGAATTTTCTTCTACGTCTGGTGGGCCTTCAGAAACGTTCCCAGCCCGTTCCGTTACGGCGCTGCGGCGATTATTGCGCTCATCCACGACGCCGGGGCTGTGATCGGCATTTTCGCCATTCTCGGTGTGGTGGCCGACATTGAGGTCAACACCATGTTCCTCATCGCCCTTCTAACCGTGATCGGGTTCAGCGTCAACGACACCATCGTGGTGTTCGACCGCCTGCGAGAGAACATACTCGCAGCGCCCACCCGCAGCCTGACCGCCAACGTCAATCTGTCCATCTCTGAGACCCTCGGCCGGTCGCTGAACACCTCCCTGACGCTGCTGTTCACACTGCTAGCGCTGATGCTGTTCGGCGGCCCCACGCTGCGGTCGTTCCTGCTGGTGCTGCTAATCGGCGTCGTCGTCGGTACCTACAGCTCCATCGCCATCGCCACCCAGACCCTGGTGGTATGGGAACAGGGCGATATCGGCAGGTTGCTGCGGCGCGTGCGCGGCCAGAGCCAGAGCGAACCTGCCAGCTAAGTGCTCCCCGCGAGGCTTTGCCTCGCTCGTCTGGGCTTCTTCGGCTTATGGCCTCATCGCTTCGGCAATTGGCCGTCCATTGCAGCAATGGTTTCCCACAGACCGCGGGTGCGGTCGAGGGACTCGGGCGTCTCGCTTGCGAACTCGGTTTCGCCCATAAGCTTGTAGATGACCGCTGCGGCTTCGTGGAAGCCGGGCGGTAGATCGGTCGAGGCGAACGTGGCGGCGATCTCCTCCATTTCACCAACCCATCGCCTCGCCTTTACCGGCAGGCCCGGTATCTGTTGGCGCATGCGTTTCAGGCCTGCGGCCTGGCTCTCGGCCATCTCTTTGTCCAGTTCGTCTGCCACGCCGAGGCGCTGCGCCAGCGCCAACACACCTACCGACAGCGCGCTGGCGCCCTTGGTGAACCCGGCGTAGCACATTTTTATGCCCGAGGCCGCGCCGGTCTCCGGGCCCATGTTCCGCACAACTATGCCCGCCCCGTCGAGCGCCTGCATCGCCCCAGCATGTGGACCGGAAGTGTAGAAGCGAGGTGCGTCACCCCGGCCCGGAGGCGGCCCGATTATGGACGCGTCTATGTAGCGCCCGCCCGCCGCCGCAATCGCCTTCTCCATACGCAGGCTGGTAGCTGGAGCGACCGCATTGCAGTCGGCAAACACGGCCCGGCTTCTGGCCGCGCGTATGGCGGCAGCGACGGAAAGGGCGAACGACTCGGCCTCAGACGGCACGAGTATGGACAAGATCAAATCGGCCTGCCCGACAACCTCGCCCAGGCCGCCCACTTCCCGAATGCCAGCCGACTCGGCCAGCCCGCGCGTGCGCTGGCTTCGTCCCGTAAGCGAGGTGATGACCCGGTGACCCGCCTCACCGAGCGCCCTGCCGACGGCGTGTCCCATGTCCCCGGTGCTGAGAACTGCAATTGTCATAGACATCGGGCTAGTGTAGCCCGCCCGTATAATCAAAACCGTTCTTATGAAAATTGGCGCACACGTATCAACAGCTGGTGGCGCACACAAAGCCATCGACAACGCGCTGGCCATCGGCGCGGAGTGCATACAAATATTTGCCTCGTCGCCCCGTGCATGGGCCTTCAAGCCCCAGAAGCCCGAGGCTATCGAAGGCTTCCGGGCCCGGTCCGCAGAGACCGGCGTCGGCCCGGCGTTCCTGCACGGCAGCTACCTGGTTAATCTTGGTGGGGACGAAGAACTGGTCGGCAAGTCTATCGGGTCGCTCACGGCCCACATGAACGCCGCCACCGAACTAGGCGCGAAGGGCGTGATTTTCCATTCGGGCAGCAACAAGGGCAAGGGCTTCGACGCCGTGCTCGACCAGGCCGTTGCGGCCATGACGCAGGTGCTGGCCAATACGTCGCAAGACACGTGGCTCATCATCGAGAACAGCGCGGGCGCGGGCAACCACATAGGCGCGACGTTCGAAGAGATCGGCCGCATGATCGCAGCCCTTGAATCCCGGGAATCGGGGCATTCCGAACGTGTGCGCGTCTGCATCGACACCCAGCACACCTTCGCCGCCGGGTACGACATCACCAGTCCCGGCGGCCTCGCCGCAGCGATGGACCTTTTCGATAGCGCCATCGGCCTGGATCGCCTGGCGGCAGTGCACGCCAACGACTCCAAAACCGAGCTTGGCTCCGGCAAGGACCGGCACGAAAACATAGGCCACGGGTCGATAGGCGAAGAGGGCTTTGCCAACATCATGGCCCACCCCGCGTTTGCCAACGTGCCATTCATGCTGGAAGTGCCCGGCATAGAGGGCAACGGCCCCGACGTGCCCAACATTGATGCACTCAAGGCCATTCGCGCGGCCACAGACACGAAGGTGTCAGGCTGAGCAATTCCTCCGGCGATAAGGCGGCTGCGGCCCGCTACCGGGAGTATTTGGCCTCCGAACTGGAGGCCGCCGCCACCTACGAAGCGTTGGCGGCCAGGGAGCCCGACCCGTCTCGCGCCGCAACACTGCTGAGGCTCGCGCAGGCCGAGCGTCGGCACGGCGCCCGCTGGGCTGAGAAGCTGGGCCAGCCCATGCCAGAGCCGGGCAGAAGACACCTGAGCCCCCTGAACAGGGTGCTGCTATTGGCGGGCCGCCTTATCGGCGTGCAGCGGGTCATCCCCTATCTCGTCATGGCCGAGGCCAAGGACATTCGCCGCTACTCGGCCGACCCCGAGGCCCGCGACATCGCCAAAGAAGAGCGCGAGCACGCACGCACCCTGAAGGTGATGAGCGGAGTGTCCACGCACCCTGTGCAGGAGCCGGGGCATCGTACGGGTAACAGCGGTACCATTAGGGCCGCCGTTCTCGGTGGCAACGACGGGCTCGTGTCCAACTTCGGCCTGGTCATGGGCGTGGCTGGTGGTGTGGACAACCCTGACATCATCGTCATCGCCGGGGTGGCCGGGCTGCTCGCCGGGGCCTTCTCGATGGCCACTGGTGAGTACGTCTCCATGCGCAGCCAGCGAGAGATCTACGAACACCAGATCGCGCTGGAAAAAGCCGAACTGGAGGAGTGGCCAGAGGAAGAAGAAGAAGAACTGGCCATGATCTATGAGGCCAAAGGCCTGCCCCGGCAAGACGCCGAGCGGGTGGCGGCCCATCTCATGACCAACCCCGAACTGGCGCTAGACACCATGGTGCGCGAGGAGTTGGGCCTGAACCCCGACGACCTGGGCGCGCCGTGGAGCGCGGCGATCAGTTCGTTCGTGGCGTTCGCTGCCGGGGCACTGCTGCCCGTACTCCCGTACCTTCTAGGCGCGGGCGGACAGGCGTTCGTGTTGAGCGCAATCGTCAGCGGGGTGGGACTGTTGTTGGTCGGCGCGGCGGTGGCGCTGGCTTCAGGTAGAGGTGTGATGTTGGGAGGAATGAGGATGCTAGTAATTGGAGGAGCCGCAGCCGCGGTGACATACGGAATCGGAACGCTAATCGGAACCCAGGTGCTCAATTGACCAGTTCTCCTGACCGGATTCCCGTAGTCGAGAACATGGACGAGTGGAGCCAACACTTCGAGGCCGGTTGGCTGGCCTATGTGAAAAAGAATGTCCTGGGCGTACCCGGCGCGGGCCCGGACTGGGACCTGTACAAGGGGGCTCGTAACAGGCGGACGCTTGCTGGTAAAGGCATAGACCTGTCGAAGTCGCGCCTGCTGCTGGTGTCGTCTGCCGGGGGCTCGCTAATATCGGCGAACCAGCCGTTCGACGCTGAAAACCCCCATCAGCGACCCGACCATTCGGGCGTTCCCCGTCTCGACCCCGCTCAGCGGCGTTCGGTTCGACCACACGCACTACGACCACGCCGCCATCGAAGTGGACCCCCAGGTGCAGCTTCCACTGCGTCACCTGGGGGACATGGCGGCCGACGGGACCATCGGCGAACTGACGGACAACGTCGTCAACTTCTCTGGTTACCAGCCCGATATCCGCATCATCGCCAACGAGGTTGCTCCCCGGATATTGGACGCTGCCCGTGAAGAGAAGGCGGACGCAGCATTGCTGGTGCCTGCCTGACCGCTGTGCTGCCAGTCCGTTGGACTGATTGCAAGACTGCTGGAACAAGAGGGCATCGCGCCCCGTACCCGGCCGCACGAACATGCGCGGTCGCACGTGCTCGACCGACGGGTCGAGGCCCATCTCCGTCAGCACCGCGACAAGCTCGGCCAGCCTAGGCAGGCCGACGCGCTCCTCCCCGTAGACCGCTCGCCAGATCGGCCCTAGGTGCGTCTGGGGGCCGTGCTCGAACGTCGGCATAAATACGGCCTTGCGGGCGTGCGCGTCGAGCTTACGCACGAAGCCGACCACGTCCGGCTCGGTGTACACAACGTGGGAGCACAGCACGACGTCGGCCGATGGAACGCTCGCGTCCTGCCACTCACCGAACACGGCTGTCACGTTGTCTATGCCTGCGTCGGCAGCGCCTGCTCGCAGCGCGTCCAGCATGGCATGCGAGCTATCGACGACCGTGACGCCTCGGCATCGCAGCGCCAGCGGCAGCGCCAGTCGTCCCGCGCCGCCGCCCACGTCGAGCAGCGTGTCGCCGGGGTCAAGCTCAGATGCGGTGCGTTCGACAAGCGCGTCGCCGGTGCGGTGCGGGTCGGCCCTGAACCTGCCCGTCAGCCCCACCCAGCCGTCTTCGTCCACAGGCAGCCCGTCTGGACCGGCCTGGGCGGCGTCGGCCTGTGCCAGATGGCGCAATACGCGATCGCGGAAGAGATTACTGGATGTCGAGGACGTCAATCTGCAACTGACCCTCTTCGCTGGCGATGTTGAGCAGGTTGCTCACCAGCTTCGTCGCCTCGTCGGTGGCAATGGTGAAGTCGACGGACATGTTCGCGCCGCTGGCCGTGACGTCGAGGCCGTCCAGGAACGACAGCAGTGTGGGGTCGGGTACGAATGCCTTGAACAGACTGGTAAAGCCATCGATCATGGCGGCGGCCCTTGTCGCGCCGTCTGCCGTGCCGAAACCGATGACCGCTTCGGCGGTGAAGTCGTCCCCGGCTCGGTCCAACGCAAGCGACAGCCTGCTCACGTCGGCGAATGCAGACAGGTCTATCGGTAGTTCGCCCCCGAAAATCCCCAGTGGTCCGTCGTCTCCCAGCATCCCGTCTGGGCCCATCAATTTGCCCACGTCGCTGGCCGTCACGTCCGCCACAAGGCTGAGCCAGGGCGTGCCCAGCGCGTCGAGCCGGTCGACAAGCTCGCCGGAAACGGCCTGGGCCTCCCCGGCGTCCACGGTTACGGAAGCGCGCACGGCCTCAGTGCCACCGGCGACGACCCGCCCGTCGTTCAGGGCAGCGAGGGAGAAGTCATCTTCATCACCGGAAGTGCCGGATGCGAACGTGAACACGTCTGTGCCGAAAACGTCCGCGACGGTCGCGGTGGTTCCGTGTGCTTTTTCTACAGGGGTCACCAGTTCATCGAGAACGAGCGTGCCGGGGAGGATCATCCCCAGCCCGTCCTCGTCCGAACCGGTGGCGAACAGCACGATGTCTGTTACCCGCGCCGGGTCGATGCCGGTCTCGTCCTGAATCATCGTCAGCGCATCACCAAGCGAAGACGGTACGTCGTCTTCGGGGGGCAACGCGCCGAACAGGTCGGCGACGGCGTCGTCCGCCAGTATCGCCGCCACGTCCACCCGTGCGATCATCATCGCGCTCTGCGGTATGGCGTGCTGGTGAGGCGCGGCCCCGCCTTGTGCGTCGGGTTCGGGCTCGCTAGCAGCAGACGTGCAGGCGACAGCCAGCGCCAGCCCGGCCAGTGCGACCGCCAGCAGCACGCTGCGCAGGTGATTTCCAGTAATTGTCATTACGGCGTTAACTCTCCGTTGCCCCGGCATCTCGGCACTATGCCTATTGCGGCCCGGCTTTGCCCCGGCGCAGGGCGCGACCGGGGTGCGCGCCGGTGTGCTTGCCATGGTCTACGACGACCTCGCCATTAACGATCACATAGTCCACCCCGAGCGAATACTGCTTGGGGTTGTAACGGGTCGCAGGGGCCGAGATGTTCTCGTAGTCGAACACGACTATGTCGCCCTTGAAGCCGTTGCGCAGTATGCCCCGGTCGGGTATGTCGAGGCGCTGGGCTGGAAAAGATGTCATCTTACGAATCGCCTCAGGCAGCGAAATGCGGCCCTCTTCTCGCACGTATTTGGCGATGATGACCGGGAACGTGCCATGCGACATAGCCGGTGGGAAGTCGCCCAGCAGCAGGGCGTCGCTGCCCACCATTTGCAGCGGATGCTGCACGAACAGCGGCAGGGTCTCCGGGTCGATGGCCTCGGCGTGGAACGACGGTTGCAGGTCCTCGTCCAGTACCAAATCAAACAAAGCTTCTATTGGGTCCGTTCCCATCATTTCGCCCGCCTGCGCTAGCGTCTTACCTTCGAATTTCTGGTTGTGGGGCTTTTTGAAGTAGGTGATCATCACCGAGTCCCAGCCGCCGCGGTTCTTGGCAAACGCGGGGTTCATCTCCGGCCTCATCCGCGCACGTATCTCCGGGTCACGCAGTCCCTCCATAATCTTTTCCGGCCCCCCGTCGGCAACCCACTGGGGCAGGAAGTAGATGAGCCGGGTGCCGCCGTGGGAGTAGGGAAAGCAGTCGAACGTAACGTCCATGCCCTCCTTTTCCCTCGCAGACTCGACCAGGTCGAGAATGGGCCTCGCGCCTTTGAACGCTCCGTGCCCACCGGGCAGCAGGTGGGTTATGTGGATGGGCGACCCGCTGCGACGGCCAATCTCCAGCGCTTCTTTGTTCGGGTCCAGGTAGCCGTCGCCCAGGGGGAAGCGCACGTGCGTGTGGTAGAAGCCGCCCTCGTCTGCGACAACCTTCGACAGTTGGACCAGTTCGTCCGTGTCGGCGTAACTGCCAGGAGGGTAGTCCAGGCCGGTGGACATACCGAACGCGCCCTCCTGCATGCTCTCGCGCAGCAGGCCTTTTTGCCGGTCCATTTCCCCGGCGCTCGGGGGCCGGTTGTCCCAGCCCATCGCGCCCACCCTTAGCGGTGAGTTGCCCACTATGTAGGCCACGTTCACCGAGACTTTCCGGTCGTACATATCGAGATATTCAGGAATGGACGACCAGTAGCCGGGTAACTCGGGCGAGCCCTCAAGGCCGGAGTTGATCTGAATCATGCGTTTGAGGTCGTCGAGGTCGGCGAACGGGGCGTAGGAGTTGCCGTCAATGCCGAACAGCTCGGTGGTAATGCCCTGGTGAACCTTCGCCAGGTGGTCGGGGTCCGCCAGAATCATCAGCGCCGAGTGGGCGTGCACGTCGATGAAGCCCGGAGCAACGATTCGGCCCGTCGCGTCGATGGTCCTGGTCGCCGACACGGCTGAAACGTCGCCGCGTATTACCGACACGGCGTTGTCCTTCACACCGATGGCGGCGTAGAAGCCGGCGCTGCCGGTGCCATCGACGATCATCCCGTTTTTGATCAGCAGGTCAAACATGGTGGGGCCTCCTAGTCAGGGCTTCTTCGGCTTATTGCCTCATCGCTTTCGCAGTCTAACCCACGCTTGTCACCACTCATTCGTCGGTTCTCGCAGAGGCTGACCGTCGCTCTGCTGGGTGCTGGCCTCGTTGTTGCACTTCGGCCGTTGGAACGACGATGGGGGTGCCGACTGGCGCATTGGACGCTCCACGAACATGAACATTCGATTCCCCATACCATTTTTGTCTTTGCAAGTTGCAGTTGCCCCGTTGGGGGAGTCTGTTTGCGAGTTGCCGATAGACCGCCTGCCCGACCCGGTCATCGCCCTGGAGAACCGGCGGCTGAACGAACTGGTACCGGAGCTTGAACCCTCCATTCTCAAGCCACGCCTGCTAGGCGACGGAGGCTCCCACCATTTCGACCTCGTTCTGGGTACCGAGGAGGAGCCGACCCAGTAAGAGGGCACGGTAATGGAGGCCGACGATTCGGGAGGACGCCTGCTGCTGCTGCGCGACGTCACGGCGCGCGAGCGCGCTCGCAGGGCGATGACCCAGGCCGAGGCCAAGGCCCGCATGGCCGCACACGAGGCGAGCTTCCTGTACGAAGTCGCCTCTGTCGCATCATCCGAAGACTCGTCGGAAGCAGCGCTCAGGGGCGTTCTCAGGCTGCTGTGTCGTCACATCGACTGACCCTACGGCCACGTGTACCTGCTCGACCTGGAGAGCGAGGGAGGCCTGCGTCCGTCTGGGATTTTCCACACCGAACAACCCGACGTTTTTGACGCACTCAACCGAATTATTGAAAAGACCCCGTTCGGCTCCATGGCTGGCCTGCCGCGCAAGGTGCTGCGCACCGGGAAGCCGGTTTGGCGGGCCGATGTGCGGGAGGAGATGGGCCTTCTGGACCGACGCTACTCGGGCGAGAGCCCCGATGGCTCTGACGCCCCCCAAGACGGCGATAGCGGCGACTTCGGAGTGAGAGGCGCCCTGGGCGTGCCGGTGAAGATCGGCCTGGAAACGGTCGCGGTAATAGAGCTGCTGTCGTTCGAAGAGAATGCGCCGGACCAGTACTTCATCGACACCATAGAGCTGGTAGCGGGCCAGGTCGGCCGGGTGATGGAGCGCGCGTGGACCAGGCTGGAACTGCAAAACGCCTTCGAGCAGGCGCAGCGCGCCAGCGAGGCCAAGAGCGAGTTCGTCGCCAATATGAGCCACGAAATACGCACCCCGATGAACGGCATTATCGGGATGACCGACCTGACACTTGAGACCGACCTGACGTGGGAGCAGCAAGACAACCTGGAAACGGTGAAAAGGTCTGCTGACGCCCTGCTCGGAATTATCGACAGCATTCTCGACTTCTCCAAGATCGAGGCGGGCCGCATGGACCTGGAGTCGGTAGAGTTCGACCTGTCCTAACTGGTGGCGGACTCCATCGAGATATTGGCCCTGCGGGCCCAGGCAAAAGACCTGGAACTGACGTACGAACTAGCCACGGGCCTGCCGACCAAAATGGAAGGCGACCCCCCTCAGGGTCAGGCAGGTCCTGATAAACCTTATCGGCAACGCCATCAAGTTCACCGAAACCGGCGAGGTTGTACTCCGGGTCTCCCAACTTCCCGCTCCGGAAGCCAACAAAGACGACCTGAAAGTGCACTTTGCGGTGAGCGATACGGGCATCGGCATCCTCGCAGACCGGCGCAAGTCCATTTTCGAAAGCTTCTCCCAGGCCGACGGCGCAACCACCCGCAACTACGGTGGCACGGGGCTGGGCCTGACCATTAGCGCCTCCCTGGTGCGAATAATGGGAGGCGATATCTGGGTTGAAAGCGAAATCGGCAAGGGCTCTACCTTCCAGTTCACCGCCGTGTTCCCACGAGTCGAGCAAGACAGCCGCGACCACGCAGGCACGGGCAACATCGCAGGAGTTTCCACGCTGGTAGTGGACGACAACCAGACGAACAGGGACATTTTGGAGAGGGTCCTGTCGGGCTGGCAAATGCGCCCCCAGGTCGCTGCCAATGCGACCGACGCCCTGGACAGGCTGGTGTCGGCGAACAGGCGCGGCACTCCATACGAACTGCTCATCACCGACCTGCAAATGCCAGGCATGGACGGCTTCGACCTGGTCAGGTGCATACGAAACCTGCCGGAAATCGCCGACATCCCCGTGATAATGCTCACCTCGGTAGACCGCAACACGGCCTCTTCCGACGAAGGCCTGGGAATTGCCGGACGCCTGACCAAGCCGGTTCGACAGTCGGACCTGCGGGAGCGCGTCATGGAAGCCATCGGGGCGATCCCTGGGCATGAACCCGTCGAGGCACAGACAGTGATGCTGGAGCCCCCCGGTCCCGCACCGATGCTAAAAATCCTCGCCGCAGAGGACAACGAGATTAACCAGATGGTCATAAAGAGCACCCTGGAGAGCTGGGACCACGAGGTGACCGTCGTTCCAGGGGCCAGGAGGCGATTGACGCAGTGGCAACCAGCCATTACGACGTCGTGCTCATGGACGTGCATATGCCAGGGGTCGACGGCCTGGATGCGTCCCGCGCGATACGCCACCGAGAGAAAACCACGGACCAGCGAATCCCCATCATCGCCATTACCGCAAACGCCATGCACGGCGACAAAGAGCGCTGCATAGCGACGGGCATGGACGGCTACGTGTCAAAGCCGATACGCCCCGACGAACTGAAAGCGGCACTGGCCAAAATTACGGTTGGCCCGCCCGAAGACCCCACGCCGGACTCCACACCGGACCCGGCTCCCGAGCCGTCGTTCGGCAAATTGCTGGATCTGTCCGCGCCCATGCGAGGGCAAATGGTCGAGGTGTTCCTTCGGACCGCCCCGCGCTACATGAACGAACTGGTAGAGGCGATGGACTCCGGCAACGCCGAAGGGGTAATGTTTGCCGCCCACACCCTCAAGGGCAGCGTCGGGTACTTCGGCGCAGATCGGGCGTCCGAGCTGGCGTTAGAACTCGAAACCAAAGGCCGCGAGAACGACCTCGTTAGCGCACCGATCCTGTTCGCACAGATGAAGGCCGAGATCGACAGGGTGCTGGCCGAGCTACGAGAAGTGGCCTGGGACGAACTGGCCGCTTAATTTGGCCTAGCGGCTGGTGCTGCCGAACCTCTTGGGTTCGGGGTCCCAGGGGTTCCACGACCCCTTCGTCGGCGAGATGTCCTCGCCCCCCACGTTACGGGCGTACGCCTCGTCCGATATGGCGTTGACCTGCGCCAGCAAGTCCCCCGGCAACTCCGTTTCGCTCGCTCGCGCCGCTGCGTCTACCTCCGCTGCCGTGCGGAACCCGACCAGCGCCGTCGTCACAGTAGGGCGGGTCAGTACCCACGCCGCCGCCAGGTCCGGCAAGCTCATGCCCGCCCGTTTGGCGATTGCGCCAAGCTGCTCGGCAGTGCGTACGTTGTCTTCGAAGAACCCGGGCCGAAACAGCGGCATGCCGAACGCGTTTTGCGTGGCACGCCAGTCCCAGCTTTCGAACTCGGTGTCGGTCGTCATAGCCCCCGACAGCAGACCGTGGGCGAGCGAGCCGTAGGCCATCAGGCCAATGCCGTTGCCGAGGCAAAACGACTGCACGTCCCTTTCTATGCGTCGCTCAAAAATGGAGTACCCGGCCTGGTCGGCGACGATGTCCAGATGCCGCAGGCTCTCTTGCATCATCGCGGGCATGAAGTTGGAGACACCGGCGTAGCGAATCTTGCCCTGGTCGCGCAAGTCAGAGAGCGCCGACATAGTCTCTTCAAACGGCGTCTCCGGGTCGGGCCAGTGGACCAGCATCAGGTCAATGTAGTCGGTGCCCAGCCTGCGCAGGCTGTCTTCACAGCCCTTTATCACCGCCTCGCGCGTGCTGTCGCGAAACAGCTGCTTCTGGGCGGCGTGCCACGTCAGGCCGCACTTGGTCACCAGCACAATGTCCTTGCGGTACGGTGCCAAGGCCTTGCCCATTAGCTCTTCGGAGTGGCCCAGCCCGTACCCCGCCGCGTTGTCGAAGCAGGTAATGCCGACCTCTATCGCTCGGGCCACGGCACCCATTGCCTCAGAGTCGTCGGTCGTGCCGTACTGGGTGCCGCCCATCGGCCAGCCACCGAACCCCAGGGCCGAGACCTCCAGGTCAGAGTTGCCGAATTTTCGCTTCTGCATACTTGCTACTCCGTTAGTAATTTCGGAACCATTCTAGGGTTTCGATGATGGCCTGGGGGTGAGGCGTTGTTTCGGCCCCGAAAGCTGCCTCGTACTTGCTGTGGTCCGACACGAACGGGCTCTGGAACTGGTACAGCTTCTCCCGTCTCGCTCGCCGTACCTGCTTGCTGAGCAGCCCCAGTAGCCGCAACGAAACGGGCCCCAGCCTGCGCAACTTTGTCTTCTTGCCCGCCTCCCCGTAGGCCAGAGAGAGGAACTCGCGCGTCGTCACCGTCTGGGCGCTGGGGACGTGCCAGGCGGCTCCGTCTGCTCTGTCGCTCTCGCCCAGCACCGCCAGGGCGCGGGCGAAGTCGCGGTTGTAGGTGTAGGTGTGCAGCAGGTCGGGGTTGCCCAGCACGGTCGAAGCCCTGCCGTCCAGCGCGGCCCGCATGACCGACGACCCCACTACCGAAACAATCACACCGGGGCCGTACACGTCCGATGCCCGGCCGATGGTCGCCCGCAGGTCGCCCGTGCGGTGGGCGTCCATCAGCCGGTGTTCCATCTCCGCGCGGGTTCGCCCCGACTCACGGTTGCCCAGGTCGAAGCGGGTCGTCTCCGCCATCGGCCCGGAGTTGCAGTCGTACATGGCCAGGCTGTCCGCCAGCACCAGCTTTGCCCCGGCTGACGCGCAGGCGGTAATGACCGCGGCGTTGGCGGGCGGGAAAACGCAGTTGTACACGACGCTGGCACCCTCGCACGCGACCGTCGCGCCGTCTGCCAGGGCAACGTCGGCCAGCATCGTCTCGACGCCTTCAGGCGGGTCGTCGAACTCGGTGCGAGTGACCGCGCGAACACGGTGGCCCCTGGCCAGCAACTCATCAATGAGCGGCCGACCGACGGAACCGCTGCCGCCAAGAACTACATGAATATTCTCATCAGGGCTTCTTCGGCTCATGGCCTCATCGCTTTTGCAATTGATGGTTGATGTTTCATTCGTGTGCGTAAAACTCTGTGAACTCCGGTGTCGGACGCCTATCGTAGATTACTGGTGAGGACAATCGTTATAGAGAACTCACAGCAATGGGTCTGATAACTTCTTACCTCAATGTGATACCGGGCTTCGGAGCCGGTCTTAACAACGCATGTCTTCCCCCATCAACGCCCTCATCAATCTCAAGCGCCTCGACGTGGGCGACGGCATAGTCATGCGACCGGTGCGCATGTACCACGGTGAAGAGATATACGCCGCGGTGGTGGCCAACAGACAGAGCCTGTCGAAGTGGCTGCCCTGGGTGCCCGGCGTCAACAGCATTGCCGACGAGCGCAACTTCATCCGCGCGTCTATGGACCATCACGAAGCCGGGCAAGTCATCTGGCTCGGCATCTGGGTGCATGGCACGTTCGCCGGTGTCACCGGCCTGCACGAGATCGACTGGGTCAACCGTCGCACCTCTATTGGCTACTGGCTTGCCGGGCATGCACGGGGCAGGGGAGTGATGACCGCCTGCGTCAAAACGTTGACGGACTTCGCCCTCTGCGAACTGGACCTGAACAGGGTGGAGATACGCTGCGCGGTCGGCAACGCGCCCAGCCGCGCTATCCCGGAGCGGCTCGGCTACGAAACCGAGGGCGTAGCGCGAGAAGACATGGTCGTTGGCGGTCGAGTTATCGACCTGATAGTCTACGCCGCACTCGCCCGGGAATGGCGGTGTGGCGGCGTCCCAGAGGCAACAACCTAGGGGAAGCAAAAACGTAGGGTAGGCAACAACCTGGGGCGAGACGGAGACTGCGATGAAGTATCTGGCACTTCTGGTAGTAGTTCTCGGCTTGGTAGCGTCTGCGGCCTGCGGCTCAAGTGAACTGGCGGCCTCGAGCGCTGCCGACACTTCCCCTTCGGCCGCCGACCAGGCTGAAAGTTCGGGCGGTTCGTCTGAAACGTCTGTCCCGCTCGGGTCTTTTACCGACGCAGGCCGCATGACCGACGCCCGCATGGACCACGTAACCACGCTGCTCGGCAACGGCAATATCCTCACAGTAGGTGGCCGTGGCCGGGGTGCGACCGTTCGACCACCCAGGCTGTCGCGAGCCGAGGTGTACGACCCGGCCACCGGGGTGTGGACGGCGGCCGGGGAGATGTCCGCCCAGAGAGAACTGTTCTGCGGCGTCACACTCGCCGACGGACGCGGGATGATATTCGGAGGCGCAGACGAGCGTCGAGAGGCGCTCAAGTCCACCGAGATATTCGACCCGGTCACTGGCGAATGGACCATCGGTCCGAAGCTGAAGAAGGGCCGGTGGAAGCACTCGTGCATTCTGCTCGCAGACGGGCGCGTAATGATCGCCGCGGGCAACGACATTGGCGCTCAAGAAGAGGTGGATCTCTACGACCCTGCGACTGGCGAAATAGAGGCCACCGGCGACCTGGCCCAGGCCCGCGCCCGCTTTACCCTGACGAAGCTGAGCGATGGCCGCATCCTAGCAGCCGGCGGGGGCAAGGACGAGGGTCCGTACATAGAGACCGTCGAAATATGGGACCCGGCGACCGGCGAGTGGTCGGCCGCAGCGCCCATGACAGAGCCACGCGCCTCCCACTCTGCCACACTGCTGGGCGACGGCACGGTGCTGGTGGTCGGGGGTAGAGGCCGACTCCTGACCGCCGAAATCTATGACCCGGAGGCCGACATCTGGACGCCTATCGCAGGACTAAAAGAGGGCCGCACAGACCACACCGCCAGCCTGCTGGCCGACGGACGAGTGCTGGTGGCGGGAGGTGTCAACTCCATCGCGCAGTCCGAAATTTACGACCCAGCTACAGGCACCTGGACCGGAGGTCCAATGATGCTCCGGGGCCGCCACCAGCACACCGCGACCAACATGGCCGACGGCCGGGTGCTGTTCCTGGGCGGCCAGGCGCAGGACGGCGACGAGCGCAGGCTGAGCAATCTGCCCGAGATATTTGCGCCCTAAGTACGGGGAGTAAAATGAGGACGTGATTAGAAGCCTCCTCACCGAGCGCCCGCGCCTTGGTGTTTTTCTGCCCCTAACCGTGGCCCTATTGGGCCTGGTTTGGCTCATCCTCGCCCTGGCCACGTTTAAGGACGTACAGCGTGAACGCGCGTTCTTTGCCGACCTGATCGCCAGCCGAGGCTTGGCTGGCGATCAGGTCGATTGACCAGGCCGTGGGCGCGCATCTCGAAGGCCTTATTCGCGCCCGTATCTGGCGCGGACTGTACCTGGCTGGCGGGTCAATCGCGCTGTCCTACGTGCTGGCCGTGTTCCTCTCCCGGCCCCTGAAACGGGCGGACGCCGACCTGCGCGAGGAGGTGGCCGAGCGCCTGCGGTCCGACAAGGCCGTGTTGGTTGGACAAGAGCGCTTCCGGCTGCTGTTCGAGGGCAACCCGGTGGCAGTGGCGCTGGTGTCGCTGGAAGGCGACTACCTGGCGGTCAACGGACGTCTCGCCGAAATGCTCGGCCGCACCTCTGAGCAGGTACTCGGCTTGACCGTGTTCGACGTCACCGACCCGGAGTACGGGCACTGGGCGCTGGACCTGCTGGAAAACACCAGCGACGTTTTAGCTACATGGAGACGCAGTACGTCACCGGATCAGGCGACCGCATCTGGGTGGGCGTGAGCACGGCGGTAGCCACCGACGAGCACGATGAACCGGCGTTCGCAATAACGACGGTGCAGGACGTGTCGGGGCGCAAGAGGGAACAAGATTTAGAAAAGCGGCACCTCATCAGCCTGGAACTGCACGCCTCCCAGATTCGCGAGCGCTACGAAGAGGCCGAACGGCTGCGGCGGACGCTCGAGGACGAGAACACCCGCAGGAAGCGCTTCCTAAACGTACTGTCCCACGAACTGCGCACCCCGCTTACGCCAATCCTCTCCTCTGGCCAGATGCTGGAAGAATTGCTGCGGCCCGACCCGAGAAGCGGCGAAGGCAGACTGCTCGAAAACCTCCTCTCTGGCGCACACACGCTGAAGTCGAGAATCGACGACCTCGTTGACCAGGCCTCCTACGAAGCGGGCGAGTACCAGATCAATACCGAACCGGTGGACATCCCCGTTATTTTGCAGGACGTGGTCGAGTTGCTACGACCGGAAGGCGACAGCCGGGGCCAGTCGCTGGAACTGGAAGTGGACGAGAACCTGCCCATAATCGAGGCCGACGGCAAGCGACTGAAACAGGCGCTGATCAACCTGGTTTCTAATGCCCTGAAGTTCGGACCGGACGAAAAGCCGGTGGTCATAAGGTCGTACTCAGATGGCGACGTCGTAGTCTTCGAAGTACGGGACTACGGCCCCGGAATTCCCTGGCAGTACATTGGCCTGCTCTTCACGCCCTACTTCCGCAGAGAGCACGACCGGCGCCAGCACAGGGGCCTGGGGCTGGGGCTGGCCATCGTCAAGCAGATAGTCGACTCACACGGCGGCGAGGTAAAGGTCGAGAGCAGGCCCGGCGAAGGGGCGATGTTCCGCATCCGGCTGCCGGTAGTCGGTAGCCGTGCCCAGGCCGCCCAATATATTGGGTAAACAGGGCGAACCGGGAAGCTGGCCCGAGAGCCTGCCGCCCGTGCCCCCTAAATCCCTCGGCCCTCCGGACTAGCTAGCCGGTATCACCGGAAGCAACAGGTGCGACGGCCGCTCGGCGTCGTGGAAAACGGTCTGGTGTGCAGTCCTCAGTTCCGTGTCCTGGCCAAACGGGTTGCCGGTGTTGGGGTTGCGGTCGAAGCGCGGGAAGTTTGAACTGGACACCTCCAGCCGAATGCGATGGCCCGCCTTGAACACATTGGCGGTCACCCACATGTCCACGTTGAATTCGTACACCTCGCCCGGCGTCAGCAGTACCTGCTCGTCCGTCCCTTCGCGATAGCGTCCACGCAGAATGCCGTCGGTCAGGTTTATCGCCCGTCCGTCGGGGAACACGTCCACCAGCTTGGCGGTGAAGTCGGTGTCCCGGCCGTCGGTGGCGGCGAACAGCTTTAGCACCACCGGGCCGGTCACCTCTACGTCGCTCTCGAGAATCTCGGTGCTGTACACCAGCACATCGGACCGGGCCTCGACCTCTCGCTGGTCGAACGCACCCCAGGGCACGAGGTGCGGGTCGCAGCAGTTGCCACCCCCCTTCGTCGGCACCGGGAACTGCGGGTCGTAGGTGTAGGCGTCGCCAGAGTCGCCTATTGGCTTCGTGATAGAAAGCGCGCCGTCGCCAGTGGCCGAGTTTGCGCTGCCGTCGCTGCGCAAGTAGAACGGCGTGAACTGCGTGCGGGCCAGCGGCCACTCCTGCTCGTCGCGCCACTCACCCGCGCCCGTGATGAACAGCTTTAGTGGGGCCTCACTGTCCGCGCCGTTGTCTATGCCCTTCAGCCAGTGGTCGAACCACGCAAGCTCAATGTCCGGCAGGTCGAGCACAGAGTCCTTGCCGAAGTCCACGTCCCCGGCATGTGTCAGCGTGCTGGCAGCGTGTATCCACGGCCCGATTATGACCCGCTGATTCGCCCGTGCCTGGGCCGACCCGCCGCGCTCGCGCATGCCGTTGAACAGGTTCAGCGTTCCCGCGGGGTACAGGTCGTACCAGCCGCCTATGTGCAGCGCCGGCACCTTAACGGCGTCGAGGCGATGCAGCACGTTGCGCTCCGTCCAGTGCGGCCCAAAGTCGGGGTTGTCCACCCAGTTAACGAAGTCCGGCACATCTCGCCCGGCCGCGGCCGGGACATCTCTGACCGGGAGTGTGTAGAGTAGCCGCTCCCAGTCGTAGCCGTCTATCTCCTGCATGGTGCGGGCGTCGGTACGGAACGACCACGTAGCGTTCAGCGCCAGTTGGAATGCGCCGCCCTGGTAGTGCGGCGACTCGTGCAGGTCGCCGCCCATAACCTGCGGGACAATGCACTTCAAAAACTGGCTGCCTCCAACCGCCGCCTGCCACTGTACGTAGCCTAGGTACGACGCCCCGTCCATGCCCACGTTGCCGTCGCACCACGGCTGCGCCCCCACCCACTCGACCGTCTCGTGGCCGTCGGCGAACTCAGATGTCCAGCGGGTGAACTCGCCCTGCGAGTTGTAGCGTCCGCGCACGTCCTGGCACACAACTGCGTAGCCGTTCTGGGCGAAGAAGTTGGCCCGCTCAAGCAGGTATTCCATCTGGTTTGAGTACGGGGTCCGGTACAGAATGGTCGGGAACGGCCCGTCCGAGTCTGTGGGCAGATACACGTCTGCCGACAGGCGCACCCCGTCCGGCATCGGCACGCCGACGTCGTACAGCACCTTTACGCCCGCAGATTTGTGGGCAGAGGGGATGGCTGCGTTATGAGGGCTGGGGGTCATGGATTCTCCTGTGCGCGTTTTTGTTGCCGTTTGTTATGATAGCGCTTCTGTCAGGGCGTCGATGGCCTGTGCCGGGCCGTCGGGAAGCGCTATGTGGACCACCCGGCGTCCCAGGCCCTTGAGCGCGCCCAGGTCGCCGAGCGCGTCTGCGTCCGTAACGTCGCCTAGGCTGTAGTCGCGGCCAGGTATGGGGATGTCCTCGCCGTGAGGGGTCGTAAGTAGCAAGAATATGCCGCTGTCCGGCCCGCCCTTATGCAACTGCCCGGTAGAGTGCAGATAGCCCGGCCCGTGGCCCAGCGTCGTCGCCAGTCGGTACCGGCGCAGCACGCCCTCGCGCAGCCGCCTCAGCGCGTCGTCGATGGCGTCGGTGTGCGGCAGGAAGGCCAGCACGCCCAGGTAGTCTCCATCGACCGCTGCATGCAGCAGTGCGGCCACTTGCGCGGCGTTCTTGACAGCGCTCTTGTTAGCCTCAGCTTTCGCTTCGGCGGCTTTTGACGGAGCGTTTCCCCGGTTCGAGTCGTTGGTCAAGTCGCCCAGTATCGCCCTGGTTCTGTCTTTGGAAAGCTGCACGTCGGGCTGGTCGAACGGGTTGACGCCCATTACCGATGCGGCTACGGCTACGGCCATCTCCCAGCGGAAGAACTCGCCCCCCACGGCCTCGCGGTTGGGCATTCTCAGGGTGATGACCGGGTGGCCCAGCGCGCTGACCGCCTCCAGGGCATCGTCCGTCTCGTCGTTGTCATCGCTGTCCAACCGCAGGTACACAAACAGCCTGTCGCGCCCGTAAAGCCCCGGGTCTACGAGGGGTTCCCCGGCGACCGGCACAACGCCCTTGCCGTCCTTGCCCAGGCTCTCTGCCACAAGCTGCACCACCCACAGCCCGTACCCGAACATGGCTGGCGACGTCACCAGCGTGAGTTTGTTTCGGCCCCGCATGGCCATCGAGCCGATGGTCGCGCCCAGGACGGCTGCCGGGTTTGTGTCTGGAGGGAGGCCGGGCTTGCATAGCTCTCGCATGCGCCGGCCGCCTGCTACGAGCGCTCCGATGTCCGCGCCCAACAGCGCCGCTGGTACCAGGCCGAAGTAAGTTATCGCCGAGAACCGGCCGCCTATTTCCGGGTCGTTGAGGAAGGCCTTTCGGAAGCCCTCTTGCGTTGCCAGCCTGGCCAGGGCGGTGCCGGGGTCGGTGATGGCGGCGAACTTCATGCCTGCGTCTTTTTGGCCTAGCTCCTGCTCAAGCGCCTGCCTGAACACCCGGTACATGAGCAGGGGCTCCATAGTCGTGCCTGACTTGGAGGAGATGAGCACCAGCGTCTTTGCCGGGTCGATTCGCTCCAACGCAGCGCCGATTGTTGCCGGGACGGTCGACTCGCCGGGGATCATCTGCGGGTGACCGGGGGCGTTGCCGAACGTGCGGTGAATGACCTTGGCCGCCCGACTGGAGCCGCCCATGCCCAGCAGCACGAAGTGATCAATGCCGCCAGCGATTGCCTCGTCTGCGAAAGCCTGTATCTCGGCCAGCCGTGGGGTAATCCAGTCGGGGGCATCCAGCCAGCCGAGCCGGTCGGATACGCCGTCTGGGCGTGGGCGCCACACCGTGTG
>Ga0114996_10001394_pt1 | contig 32609 bp, 31 predicted proteins | sample ArcticOcean_MG_C_4_FD_87039 | JGI IMG/M metagenome (GOLD analysis project Ga0114996, IMG submission 87039) | Marine microbial communities from western Arctic Ocean - ArcticOcean_MG_CB4_134 | ecosystem: Environmental > Aquatic > Marine > Oceanic | place: Arctic Ocean: Canada Basin | collected... | reverse complement strand
GTCGATGAAGTACTCAATGGATACCAAGCGTTCACCATAGATTTGCTTAAGGAAAAAGCCCGGGAGCACGCAGAGAAGAAACTTATCGACGAAGCGATGAAAGCGACCTAGGAGACTCTAGATGCGTACGTTCTTGATACCGCTGGGAGTTGCGTAGCTATCGTCTAGCTAGCTTTAAACGGTTCTAATGTTGATCGATAAGCGGTTGAGTGACCTTGGCGAGTTGAAGCACGAGATCTAGCCACTGCCAACTTCTGCCAATCTCCTCCCATCGCGAATACAGGGATTGCTCAGAAAAACACAGAGGTTTGACAGCGCTCGACGGCACATGGGGAGTGGCTTCGATTAGCGCGCACCTGGCCAATGCGTCGCGCGGCAAGCCACTGACCGCGAATGAGAGAACCCCACGATCGCAAGTTACCGCGACCCAAGGTCCAAGAGCGATGACTCGGAGTTGTACCGGCGCAAGCTACCGCATGTTTGCCGACAAACGCCCAGTAACAGGGTGGTACTGAATAGTTCCGGATCCCTAGGTATATCAATCCAGATTGGCATACGGCGGTTGGCCGTCGTCTGAGTTCTGACAGAACCCTTCTATCCCAATCCCTCTCGAAGTGAGCGCGCTGCCTCGACCATGGCCTTAAGCTTGGCTTGGGCGATTTCCTCTCTGTTCATCGGCCGATTCGCGAAGGTACCGAAACCGCAGTCAGGATTGAGCCAGATGTGCTCGGGCGGGTACAGTTTGGCCGCCTCTCTCACCTCAGACCGAATCTCCTGCACGGACTCCACCCTCTCGGTACGTGGGTTCACTACTCCGAGCCCAAGCTCCTTGCCCTCAAAGGCCAAGGCATCGCCGGCGCGCTCGGTCGCATACTCCAACACGAGTTGTTTGACAGGCATGCGGTCCAAGTAGGGCTGCAGCGGGGAGTAGCTTCCACGGAGCAGCGTTTCCTCATTGCGGCTCCAGTTGCCGCGGCACACATGTACCCCCACACGCTCCGCGTCGATTCCTTCCATAACACGGCTCATGAGGGAGACTGCGAACTCCAGCTCTTCGGAGGGGTCTTTGCTCGCCGCGAGGGTAGCGCACATGAAGGTGCGAGCCATCCCTTGCGTAAACACCAGCTCAGTGAGGACGGGCTCATCGAATTGGATAAAGTCGGTACCCTCTGCTACCAGCTCCTCCACTTCCTCACGAAGTACGCGCACGATGTCTTCGCCAAGGTCTTCCTTTGTTGGGTAGGTTGCCCGTGCAGTTTCTGGTACGTACAACGCGCGAGTGAGGAGGTAGGGGCCTGGGAGAGTCGCCTTTATCGGCAGGTCTGTATGCTGTCTCAGGAAGCGCACATCATCCGCCGCCAGCGGTCGATCACGCTTCACTTTGCCAACGCAGGTGGCATTGCTAATCGAATAGGCTGGTACGTCCAAGGTTTGGAGAATCCGCTCGAAACCGGCCTTGTCCTCAAAGATATCCATCAACTCGGCCAGGGTAAAAAGGCGCACGCCCGATAGCTTCTCCGCGACGAAGGAGGAAAAGTTGTCGCGACGTTGCTCCCCATCAGTGACAACGTCAACACCGGCATCTTCTTGGAGACGCAAGAAGTTCAACACCGCATCGTCCGCCTGTGCGTTGAATTCCTCATCGGAAAGCTTGCCCTGGCGGTTGAGGCGTTGCGCACGAAGGAGGCTGTCGGGCCGGGGCCAACTGCCAACCGTGGTTACCGGAAAGAGCGGGAGGGTACTCATGCCGGCGAGCCTTGGAAGAAGTGGAAACGCTCAACGGCCTCGCCAAGGGGTCCGTAGCCAGTGGTGCGGCCAGGCAGCCACTTCTTCAGGCCCTCCATGTCCATCATCTCACGATGCTTTGGTTTGTCGTAGCTCATGGAGTAGAGGGCTTGGAGCCAACGGTTCTCTATGTCTCTTGGGAAATCCTCGCGGACCGTGAATGCACAGTGATCATAGGAATCCGTGGTCGCGAGAATCTTGTAGGCGTTGCTGTCGATCGTGCCGTCCTTGATCCAGGCTTGCCAATTCAGATCAATCATGGTTGAGGCGTCGGCATCGCCCCTCTCCAGACACCGGAACGCGTCGTGCTCTCCACCCACGTGGTTGCCGTGCTTACCCACTAGCACGTCGAATCGTTTTACTTGGAAGTCCTTGCCCGGCTCCAGACCGTGGGTTTGCAAATAAGAGAGCGGGATAAGGGTGGCCTGCGGAGAGTCCTTGGCGCCCACCGCGACGATCTTCCCCTTCAGGTCTTCAACTCCCTCGTTGCCGCTGCTTTTCTTGACCACGATATGCGAGACGCGATCCTGATCCGTGTCGCGCATGGCAATGGCCCGGAAGCGTCCCTGAAGGTGACGTCCGGTATCCAGTATGGCAAGCGGCGAGTCGGATCGGCAAGACGCGATTGGAATCCGCACGGCTCGAGGGTGCCCTTCTCTCACCCGGCCGGGCGGGCGGGCTGCGCAATATGGGAGTACGCTAGCGCCATACGGAGCGTTAGCTAAGGAGAGGGTCAGTGGTCATAAAGACACCTTCATCCTCTCCAATCACCTTGGTTCGCGAGTGTCGGAGGAGGTAGGAATTGAGAATAGCTCTGTTCCCATGCCGCGCGGGCCTCGATGCTGGCACGAGTTCACGACCTGAGCACAATCCACGCTGGATCCTCACGCGCGCACCTCGTTCTACGGGGCGTCCACATCCGTGAACATCGCCACGAGGTCATGGACGGGGGGAGTTGGATATCACGAGCGAATCAGCAAAAACTGAACGCTGTATGCCAATAACAAACTCAAAGCAAGCACCGCGTCCTCGGCAAACAGCATAAATAGTAGGGCATAAGAGTGCGTCATCGTCAAGCCGGATTTCGGCAAGTCCTCGGGTCGCTAGCACACCGCGACTATCGTCACTTTGCGAGTGCTCAACTTTTTAATTCCCTCGGAACACAGTTGGTTCAGACTGTCGTTTTCTGGCAGGTTTTTGAGCTTACGGGCAGCGCATTATCACTTGGTTTAACTGGCATAGCCCGTGCCATTCCGCATGTCATTCTCTCTGCAATTGGAGGTGTCTTAGCTGATCGGATTAATCGCGTCACACTCATTCAATCGGGTCAGTTACTAAATACAATCGTGCTATTGGTGCTCGCGGTTCTGACCATCTCCGGAACTGCAGGGCTGTGGCAACTTTATGTCATCACTGCTTTGAATAGTGCTGCTTCAGCTATAACACAACCTTCTCGTACAGCTCTTATACCTAGCCTTGTACCACCAGAACGTTTGGTTAATGCCGTTGCGCTAAATACCACGTTGGCCCAGACGTCCCAGATCACCGGGCCAGCAATCGCGGGAATTGGCATCGTCACCTTAGGCATAGGGCCAACGTACTTCCTAAACGCGCTGTTATATATAGCAGCAGCGATTGCAATCATTGGGATCCATCTGTCTAAACCAATATCAACAACGGGAGGAAATCCCTGGACAAGCTTTGCCGAGGGTCTGCACTTTGTGCGGAGTAAACCGGTGATTATTTCCTTGCTTGCCCTTGATCTTGCGGCAGTGGTACTCGGTAGTTATCGTGCCTTACTACCAATTTTAGCGGAGGCCTTGGGGGTTGGCGCCAGTGGGTATGGTTTGCTCAGCGCTGCTCCTGGTGTAGGAAGTCTGGTAGGGGCCGGAATTATCCTGGCATTAGGGGACATGAGATATAAAGGGCTTTACACAGTATTTGGAGTCTTAGCATATAGCGCCGCGCTAGCATTTCTAGGCCTTTTACTCTCGTTCTATGTTGCCCTGTTAGCTGCAATGCTGCTCGGAATGACTAACTCTATTCAAGTAATACCGCGCAATTCCGTAATACTAGGGATTGCACCTGATGCTCTCCGCGGGAGAGTCGAGGCATTCCGCACTATGCTTTCCGGAGGCGGGCCTCCTTTAGGTTATGCATTGAGTGGAGGAATAGCCGCACTCTTTGGTGCTCAATTTGCTCTAGTAATAGGTGCTATTTCCTGTGCGGTCGTAGTCGTGGCCATCGGTGCAAGTCACCGTACGTTACGAGATCCTAATCTCGGAGCATTGGAGGAGACGAGGTCCAGGGGGCAATCAGGATGAATTATCATGAGCTGAGAGCTGTGCCGCGCGCACGTTGATTTTGCATCGAAAGGGAGGGTGCCTTGCCTGATTTCGTGACGGTCCCAGAGGTGATTGCCGCTGCAAGAGCTAACCTCCCCAAAGAATTGTGGGACTTTGCCTCTGGTGGTGCGGGAGCCGAGACAACCATTCGGCGAAACCGTTCGGCAATAGAACGTTACGCCTTCATGCCCCGAATGCTGCGCGGCGTGCAGCACCGCAATCTCAAAACATCGTTCCTCGGCCTCGACCTTGACCTTCCCGTCCTACCGGCACCGGTGGGTTCGCTAGGACGCTACCACCCGGACGGACCCAAGAATGTTGCGCGTGTGCTTGGAAGCCTAGGGGCAGCAGGGTTCATGGGCGGTCTTTGCACTGTGCCTATGGAAAATGTTATGGAGGAAGCCACCGGCCCGATGTTCTACCAGATATACGTCCGTGGTGATCACGAGTGGCTCCTAGGACTTGTTCGACGTGTCGAACAGGCAGGCTACAGCGCGATCTGCATCACCGCCGATTCCCCGGTTGCCGCCTACCGTGAGCGGAACAGACAGAATCGTTATACCGCCAGATTGGACCCAAACCACCCCAACCTCATGGGAGCCACCAGTCCTCACAGTGAGCACCAGGCCGCGCTGAACTGGGAGGACATTGCCTGGTTGCGTGACATCACCAAGTTACCGCTGATTCTGAAAGGCGTACTTACCGTCGAGGACGCGCTACTTGCCGTCGAGCACGGTGTCGACGCCGTGTACGTGTCCAATCATGGTGGCCAAGAGCTGGACTACGCTCCTGCGACGGTCGATGTTCTGCCCTCCATCGCTCAGGCCGTAGCCGGTCGAGCCGAGGTGATTGTTGACGGCGGATTCCTCCGAGGGACTGACATCCTCAAGGGGCTAGCGCTGGGGGCAGACGTCGTCTGCGTCGGCAAGTTACTCTGCTGGGCAGTGGCCGCCGGAGGGACCGACGGACTCGAGCAGACCTTGGGGATGCTGCGTGATGAGATGATGGCGACAACAGCCATGCTCGGGGTGAATAGCCTCGATGAACTCGGCCCCCAACATCTAACCGCCGAAGGCGCTCAAGTGCCCCCAGACCCTACTGCTTATGGACTAGGAATGTCCGAGAACGACGGCCGTGAGAACCGTTAACTTTCGCGCTGCGGCTTGACCCCAGTCCTATAAACCATTGATTCGGTGTACCCACTTCTATCGCTGTGCCGGTTGGATGTGGTGGTAGTTTTGGTGCATAAACGAATAGCGTATCGAGCGGTAGGCGAGCGTAGGCCGCGTCCGTTTCATTTCAAGGCATTCCCCATTTTCGAGCCCCGAATCCACCGTGCCGCACAAGCCGCGGAATGTGTGGGAGAACAGGGGATGTTCGAGGAATACCCAGAGTTCCTGCGAGCGAACCAGCAATCTAACAGCAACTGAGATTGATTCGCTGACGCCAAGTTGGCCACGCTCGCGAGGTTTGATGGCCGTGTAGAAGTTGTGCTCGAGACATGCCTGATAGCCTGCACATATGCTCCGAACGTGGGGAAAGATATCGCCGACGCAGGTGACTTAGGCCCCTAGTGTGTTCCTCAACGGGGAATTCATTGCACCAGCAAATCTCTCGGCAGTACTAGCCGCGCTTGATTGTGCCTTGGCTGCATCTCACGTCAATCGACTCTCACTTGGGGACAATCTCTGACGCCGGTTGCAGGACTGCCTGTATCGTAATTTTCATTCGCAAGCCGACGATAATAAACTTCACACTACCTTGACAGTGCTTCCCTATATTTGGTGTAGGGCTCTCAAGCCCGAGCCTCCATTGGGGTTTTCGCAGGCCCAAGTGGAGGGAGGATGTTTACCCCCGCGCCAAAGCGCAGTTCACCCGTTCTAGCGGGGGGGGGGTATGTTCGCCATTGTCCCAGCAGAGCCAACGTTAGGTACTCCTTCATATAAATACGCTGGTTAGCAGATGACCAGTTGCGAGAGTTGATTGAAATGGAACACATCATAGAGGTTCACCGGCTATTCAAAACATATGAAACCGGTGGACTACAGGTTCAGGCGTTGCGCGGCATTGACCTCAACATCGTACGGGGGCAGATGGTTGCGATCATGGGCCCGTCTGGCTGTGGCAAGACCACATTGCTCAACACACTCTCCGGTATAGACGAAATTTCCTCCGGCGACGTGATTATCGACGGCTCATCCATTCACGACATGCCTGACAACGAGCGCACTCGCTATCGAGCCCAAAGCATGGGTTTCGTTTTTCAATCGTTCAACCTCCTGCCTGTACTCACGGGGGTCGAGAATATCGAGTTACCTTTGCTCCTCGGCGGGATGAAGCAGAAGGTCGCCCGCGAGAAGGCGATGGCGACTCTTGAGCTTGTGGGGTTGGTCGACCAGGCAAACAAGCGACCAGCACAGATGTCTGGTGGACAACAGCAGCGCATCACCGTCGCACGTGCGATCGTGAACGACCCGGCGATCATCTGGGCAGATGAACCTACTGGATCGTTGGACAGCGAAACGTCAAAAGAAATTATGGACCTGCTGTGTGATCTAAACGAGCGCAAACACCAGACATTGGTTCTAGTGACTCATGATGAAGGTGTTGGAGGCCGAGCGGGGCGCCTAGTCCGGATGCGTGACGGCATGGTCGAAAGCGACGAGCTCCACACCGCTGCTCAGGCGTAACGCGATGGAAACATTATTCGGCATCCCAATGGAACGACTGTTCTTCGGCCTTACAGGACTCTTCTTGTTTGGAACAGTAATCATCGCAATCCTTGCAATGCGCAATGTCGTTATGTTCAAGATGGCTGTCCGCAATATCCCGCGGCACCGAGCGCAGAGCATGTTGATTGTCGTTGGCTTAATGCTAGCTACTCTCCTATTTTCGGCCTCATTCGCGACGGGCGATACCATCGCGAATTCATTTCGCCTCGAGACGCTCAGCGTCATAGGCCAGGTGGATGAAGTCGTGCAATCGGAGTCCGTGGATAGCGCCGGTCAGCGAGATTTCTTCGATTATTCGGAATACGAACGGATCCGTGATGGGTTGGTGTCCGCTCCAGTGGATGGAGTCATGCCAGCCGTGAAGTTTGCGGTCCCGGTGGTCGCGCCATCCACAAATCTGAGTGAGCCCATCGTTCAAATAAGCGGATTGGATCCTGCGTTGATGGAAGGATTTGATTCCTTGGAGGAACTCGAATCTGGACGCGTTTTGGATATCGCTGAGCTGTCTTCTCGTGAGGTTTATTTAAGCCAAAAGGTTGCAGAAGCAATTAATGTCTCTACCGGTGCAAAGATCAATTTTTTCTTTGGAACCGCTCCAACAGTAGTAGAAATAAAGGGCATCTACCGAGAAGGAGGGAACGCCTCCGATGCTGCATCGGCCTTCATGCAGATGAACGCGCTCCAAGACCTCCTACACGAACCAGAGAGAATCAACCGAGTATTCATTAGCAACACCGGAGACATGACCCAGGGGGCAGAGCACTCAGACACAGTCGTGGAATTGCTGGAGACCCTAGTCGAGGAAACTCTTTTTGACGTCGACCCCATCAAAGAGAGATTCCTTGAGCTTGCTGACTCAATCGGCTCTGCATTTATCTCTATTTTCGTTCTGTTCGGCTCGTTCTCAATCATTGCCGGCATCCTCTTGATCGCGCTGATTTTTGTAATGTTGGCCGCGGAACGCCAACGTGAACTTGGCATCGCCCGTGCCGTGGGCGCGCAACGCGAACACATCGTGAGGCTATTCGTCTTTGAAGGTGCGGTGTACTCGTTGATGGCGGCTGCAGTGGGAAGCGCATTGGGCGTTGGAGTGGGCTTCGTCATGGTACGGGTTATCGCCGGTATCCTCGGCACGTTCGATGTCGACATCGTCTTTGCCTTCCGGATCCAAAGTATGGTTATCGCCTACACCTTGGGGATGACCGTCACCTTTGTTGTCGTCCTTGTCTCCGCTTGGAGGGCCAGCACACTCAACATCGTTAGGGCAGTACGAGATTTGCCAGAGCCTCCAGCGCACCAAGTTGAGATCCGCGAGCGCTTTAGAGATATTGGTCGAGCTTACAAACAAACGTTTGCAGCGCTAGGTCGCCTGCGCCCAGTATCAGCGATAGGAGTCTTCGTATTTGGGACTTTGGGAGCTTGGACGCGTTTCTCTTGGTCGTTGTTTCGCGGGGGATATTTGCTTATTATTTCTGGCCTGTTCCAGGTCTGGTCAGGCATCGACCGCGAGTTGCTCGCGGTGTTCATGCTAGGCATTTCTATGGTGTCGATAGGAGTGCCTCTAGTGCTGTTGCACCTTCGGATTGCTCCTGAGCGCGCTGCTTTCACTGCGGCAGGTGTACTGGTGGTCGTGGCCTGGATGCTTCCCCCAAGTGCGTTAACTGCCATTGGCCTGCCTGAATTCCAGGCGGGCATCGAAATGTTCGTTCTATCCGGCGTGATGCTGGTTGTTGGCGCAGTGTGGGTCGTTGTCTACAACTCAGATTATCTCGTAAACTTCGGCGTTTTCTTGGTCGGACGCGGTCAAACGATGCGCCCCATCATGCGAACAGCCATGGCCTTCCCTCTCGCCTCAAAATTCCGCACCGGCATGACGTTAGCGATGTTCTCCTTGGTCGTATTCACCTTGATCGTGATGAGTGTCATCATTGGGGCCATAGGGGCGGCGTACGAAGATACCCGAGGATTCTCCGGAGGATTCGACGTGGCTGCAACGGTGAGCCCCGCGAATCCAATCGATGATTTCCTGGGCAAGCTCTCTGCGGTCGATGGAATTGACCTCTCCTTAATTGAAAGCATCGGTTCCCAGAGTGGTTTGAGCACGAAAATGGTGCAAGTCGGTATCGATGGCACTGACCCGATTGGAGCGCCCCTTACGTCGGTTGATCCAAACTACGGCTCAACAGTCACCTACGGGTTTGCTATGAAGGACTCTGGGTATCAAACGGATCGCGACGTGTGGAATGCGCTGAACAGCGAACCTGACACGGTGGTCGTAGCATCTTTAGTAGTGCCATCACGATCCGGTTTCGCCGAGTTTGCCGACCCCGACCTATTCCAGCTAACGGGTTTCTACCGCGATGATGAGGACTTGCCAGAGACGTACATCGACGTGTTCAATCGGACACTGCAAAAGTCAATGCGTTTGCGTGTTATCGGAGTGCTTGATGAATCGGCACCGCCCGAGTTCGTAGGGGTATTCATAACCGGAACGGAGTCAATGGCGCAATTGCAATCAATGCCACCGTTGCAATTTTCGATACGCCTGCGCGATCCCGCCAGTTCCGTCGACGTTGCGCGGGCATTGGAGGCTGCGTTTCTAACGAATGGAATGCAAGCTCAGGCGTTGAGCCAGATTCTCGACGAGCAGCGTGCGTTGAATCTCTCGTTCAACCGGCTAATCCAGGGCTTCATGAGTCTCGGGATTGTTGTTGGTGTAGCTGCACTCGGCGTGATTGCGGCTCGGTCCGTCGTGGAACGCCGCGCGCTCATCGGCATGCTACGCGCCATCGGCTACCAACGCTCAATGGTACAACTTTCTTTCCTGATCGAGTCGTCTTTCATTGCGCTTCTAGGTATCGCAATCGGCATGACGTTGGCGTTTGGTTTGTCAGTGGTGATCGTAGGAGAAATTGCCGAAAGCATCGATGGGGTTTCGTACCGCATTCCTTGGGGCTCTGCACTCGTAGTATTCAGCTTGACCTACGGAGCCTCATTGTTGACGACGTTTTTGCCCGCCAAGCAAGCGGCGGATATTTACCCGGCTGAAGCGCTCAGGCCCGGCGAGTAGGGACCGTCCTCTCAGAATCTCATCGCTCTGATTTTGAATGGGGTTGTTATTCCGTGTTGACTATTGCTACTGTCTGGGAAGTTGATCATTCGCGCCCCTGCTCTTACCCCTCCCCACCACCACCAAATCACACATTGATGAGACTACATGAACTGTCCCGCCTGCGGTGCACACAACTCAGATTCCATTCGATTCTGTAGGGGGTGCGGCGCCTCTCTAAGTTCACCTACTAGCACTCAACGTGCCGCTTCCCAAGATTATCCCGTCAGGTACTACGGTCTAGATGCATTGAGAGCCATTGCGATGCTCTTGGGTATCGTTTTACATGCCGCACTCCCTTACATAGGCGCCGAAGACATCTGGCCTTCAGACAAAAGTCGATCCCCCGCAATAAATACCATCTTCCAGTTCATACATATTTGGCGTATGCCACTGTTTTTCATTCTGGCAGGTTTTTTCGCCAACTTGGTTATTAGTAAAAACTCCTGGACACATTGGTGGAGCAATAGGTTTTTGCGCATAGGCCTGCCGTTGCTTGTTTTTTCCCCTCTGTTGTCGTTCACCATACCGAGCGTTTTTTCTTACGGAGCAACAGGTACCTGGGCATTCTTTTTTTCAACCGAAGGACAACCATATCATTTATGGTTTTTGTGGCATCTGCTACTTTTTGCAGTCCTGACCGCTGTGGCAAGGCCTTTTTATTTATTCGGCTCTAAGGTTCTCGACAGTCTTCCAGGAATAGTGTTGGGGATTTTTAGGCGCGTTATTCACAGACCTTTAAGAGTACTCTTCAGTGCCTTCTTTCAATCGCGCTTCCCGTTGCTATTAATCATTTTATGCTTCTTTATAAACATACCAACTGGCGGTGAATTAATCGAGAATCCTGCTGGCAGTGGATTGTATTTCATCCTAGGATATAGTCTATTCACGAATCATTCTCTGCTTAGCTATATCAAATTGTATTGGCCCTATTACTTCTTATTTGCGATTGCTCTGTTCGGTTTTTATATGACTGCTTATACCCCAACTCTTAGGGATGGTATTCGAGAGCTATTTCCAGAGCTTATGACTCTTCGTGAAGGGAAAGACTATTCACATTTCGATACATTACGTTATCTCAGTCAAATATCCGCTTCAGTTCTTTTCTCGTATGCCTTTTTAGGTTTAGCAGAGGCTAAATTCGGTTCGTATAGTGCTCGTTTGAAATTCATCTCTGACGGTTCCTATTGGATGTATATAGTGCATCTACCAGTGGTTGCTTTTGCCACATTCTTTATGTTCGATTTAAATGTTTTTATTGAAATGAAGTTTTTGATTGCGATAACTGTAACTTCAGTTATTTGCCTAATCACTTATAAATATCTTGTACGATCAACATTTATTGGACTTATTCTCAATGGGAAGCGTCCGCCCTTCAGTCTCGGATAGATGAGTTTTGTCTGAGTATGGCTATCGATATATGTCCGAATTAACACCACTTGATAAAGGGGAGTGATAATGAAGTGCCTTCAATGTAATAAAAATAATCCACAGAATGCATTATTTTGTGGCGGATGTGGCACACCTCTTAGGGTATCAGTGGTTCCCGATTCCACAGGGTCATTTCCAGAATTACCGATGGTCGATTTTGTTACTTCCGTAAAGCGTAGTTTCAGCAATTACGCCATATTTAAAGATAGATCAACCAGAGCAGAATTTTGGTGGTGGTTCCTGTTCGCTGCGATTGGAGCGACGATATTCGGCATCTTAGGTGCGGCTACCAGATTACCGCTTGAACCCATTTTTAGCCTTGCCACACTGATTCCGGGAGTGGCATTGGGTGCTAGAAGACTGCATGACATCAACAAGAGCGGTTGGTGGCAATTGCTGTGGATTGGCTTTCTTTTGATTATCCCTATAGTAGTTATCCTCGTGTGGGCAACCAAACGAGGTGATGTAGGGCCCAACAAGCACGGCCAAGACCCACGGCAGGCTTCCACATAAACGCCTTACGCACTTTAACCATTACACTTGATCGTGCTGAAATAACCACAGATTGAAGCAGGAATAAATTCATTTCGGCCCAGCCACACACTAGACACAGCGCGGGGGGCGCCATGGGCGGCTCCGAGGCAGTCACAAGAATGCATCAAAGCGGAGGACTGACAGCGTGGCAACCACAAAAATAGGATTCATGAAACCCGGAGCGGGCCGAAGCCATTACGCTCACTTCGCAGAGATGATTCCTGCGGATCTTGATATCGATATGTGCGAACTTGAAGTGATGCATGGTTCACTACAAGATTTTGCAAATCAACTGGATCCTATTGTTGACCGAACTAAAACTCTTGCTGAGCAAAGAGATTGGCAAGCCGTCATGGTTCCGGGAGCTCCCGTCGAGGTTCACAATCCCGGGCTTAACCAGGCACTGGCCCAGAGCCTATCGATACCTTTCACCACCGCCCTTAGTGCAGGTGTGTCCGCACTAGCTGCGTATGGCCTAACGCGCGTCCTCCTGATGACCCCATTCGATCAAGGTATGAACAATCTCATAGTCGAACACTTAGAACGAACCGGACTTGAAATCCTCCTTGCAGATTCAGGGTTCGCCAGTGAGCAGCAAGCTGTCGATTTGGAGACTGACGTCGTCTATCAGCTGACACGCAAGGCCGTACGTTCGCACCAAGGCTTCGACGCCATTTATTTTCAGGGTGCCGTGCTGGATCCTCTGGATGTCATCGACGAGATGGAAGCGGAATTTGGCGTTCCTGTCATCGCGAGCAATCCTGCGATGTTGTGGTCTATCGCCTCCCAGATCGGCAAGCGATACGAGATCTCCCATAAGGGGCTCTTGATGAAGGAATGGCCGGCGTTCAATCCCAAGTAACGACCGTAGGGCAAGCCAGGGGGGCTCTCCCACAACCGCCCGGCGCACAAGGAGCCGACCGTGAACCTCAACCTAAGAACCCCCTGGGACGTCGTTAGCGAGTACGGACACAGCGCATTGCGCATCCTCAAGGTTGCCCACGACTCCCAGGCCGAGTTGGCACGGAACACCGCCAACATGGAAGCTTTCCCGGTCGGGGCCGAAGGCTATGTCGCTCTCGTCACTCGCAACGAATACCTGGCCATCGACATCTTCAGGCTCCTCTCATCCAGCATCATCATGTTCCAAACCATGCTAGACGCCGCCATGGCCGACAGCCTCAGGCTCGACTCGCGACTCTCCGGGGTCAGCCCCGACCACCCCTTCAGAGATCAGTGGGAGAAAACGCTCACCAAGTTCGGCAAAGACACCGAGTCATTCGAGAAGTACCACGCCGACATCTACAAACGCTTCTGGGCACCCCTCACCCACCTCACCCCTAACGGTCTCAGCCCCCTCAAGCACCTCGACATCGCCACCGTCCACCAGGGCCTCGCCAACGGCTGGAACGCCTACACTTTCCTCTCCCAAGGTATCGGCAAACCCCTCGAGCAGGACTCCTGGGCCACCATCTGCGCTCTCCATGACCTGCCCAAGTCGATGTAATCTGGCCACCACCTGGAGCTTCCCGAGCGGCCAGAAGGTCCAGCATTATGATTCCGATGCTACTGGCTGATCGTGCATAGAGGCAGACCGAGCAACGCGAAATCAGCCGCGTTTCTAGCCACCCATGCTCAATCTCGACCAAAAGCGAACAAATCCGTTAATTAGCGCCCTCCAAGACGCACGAACCACCCCATTCGCAATCACCCGCGTACACCATCCCCCGCTCCCCCGCCTACGGGGCCCGCGTTTCAGCGACCGTCACACGACAGCGCCGATGCCTGTGATCGCCTGGCCGCGGTCGCGATACACTCCATCGCGACCGACGTCCCGTTGCCCATACGACACCCAATACCCAGCGGCCGTACCGCCAGCGGGAAAGGCTAATCACGATGACGACAGAGCCTACTATCGATGTCGTGACGAGACACCCGGACCTAGTTGGCGAGTGTCCACTGTGGGACCAACCACGCCAGGCGCTCCTCTGGACCGACAACCGATCTGAGCGCGTGTACCGCTACACGCCGGCATCGGGGGAGATCGAAACGGTAGTGGACGGGCACGCGGCCTATGCCTTCACTCTCCAACAGGATGGAGCACTACTGCTCTTCATGAACAACACTCGTATCGCCCTGGCCACTGGAGACAACCTCACAATCATGGTCGACGGGTTGCCCGGCGAGGAGCACACCCGATTCAACGACACACTTGTGGACCGCATGGGGCGCGTGATCTGCGGAGTATTGCCCACGGAGGGTGTCAGCAGTGGCTCGCTGTACAGCTTGAGCCCTGGTGGCAAAGCAACGAAGCTCCACGAAGGCATGACGTTGCCAAATGGAATGGCGTTCTCGCCCGACGACCGGCTGCTGTACGTGGCAGACACACGGGCGAATCACGTCCTGGTGTTCGACTACGATCTGACGTCAGGCGGAATCGAGAACGAGCGGACGTTCGCAACTTTCCCAGAAGATGACGACGGCGCCCCGGACGGCGTGACGGTCGACGCCGAAGGTGGCGTGTGGGTGGCGGCGACGGGCAGCTGGGCCGTGTCACGCTACGAACCCTCGGGCGCACTCGATCGCCGTGTGTCGCTCCACGCCCGCAAGCCTACCAGCGTGGGCTTCGGCGGCGACGACATGACCACGCTCTACGTGACATCGTCAAGCCGTGAGTCGTCACCAGGCGAAGAGCTTGGGCCAGCGGCAGGAGCCCTCTTCGCATTCCCTGCTGGTTTGCGAGGTACGCTCGAGCACAGAACGAACTGGTGCCTCTAGGCGCCGGCACGCTTGGCTATCTGCTACTAACTGATTGATGGAGGATCGCGATGCGAGTGGGTTGGATCGGGCTGGGCCGGATGGGAACTCCGATGTGTACGAATCTCGTGCGCAAGGGTTTTGACGTGACGGTGCAAAACCGCAGCCAAGGCAAAGTGCAGACGATGGCCGCCACGGGCGCGACCGCCGGAGAAACATTCGCAGTGATGGCGACGACCGTCGACAGCCTCCACACCTGCCTCCCTGACGCTGCAGCGCTCGATGACGTGATGTTCCGGCCCGACGGCATCCTCGCAGGCGCCCGTCCAGGCCTCGTGATCGTAGACCACAGCACCATCAACCCAGACCAAGCACGGTCGCTCGCCGCTGCTGCAGCCGAACGCGGCGCATCGTTCATCGACGCCCCGGTGTCGGGCTCGGGGGTTGTCGCTGAGCGTGCCGAACTGACAATCATGGCAGGCGGAGAGCAAGCAGCGTTCGTTGCCGTGGGTCCTGCCCTGGAGGCCATGGGCTCGACCGTGCGCCTCATGGGCCCTTCGGGCTCGGGCAGCCTGACCAAGCTGATCAACGGACTGATTATGTCTACCACGCTCGCAGTATCGTTCGAGGGCCTCGCGCTGGCAGCAAAAACGGGAGTCGACACTCAATCGCTCGTGGACGTGATTCGCACGGCATCCGGCAACAGCCGCGCTTGGGAGCGCAACGCTCCACGGGTGATAAGCGGAGAGTACGGCCACGACGGCGCGGTGCGCCTCATCACCAAGGACGCCGATCTCGCCCACGACGTCGCGGATGCCGCTGGCGTGACGCTGCCCGTGCTGGAGGCTGCACGCGCCCGTTGGCACGAAGCGCTCGACATGGGCATCGGGGAGGAGGACATCTCCGCGGCCGTCAAAGTACTTGAGCGCGAGCTCGGCTTCAGCCTGATCCGCTAGCTACTCGTCCTTCGCAAGCGCCGCGCCCCAGTCAAAGTCCGGGTTCGTCTATCCCTCATCCGGCATCAACGAGGTCAGATCAAACTGGACCAGCTCCTCCCCGAAATGCTTGCGGATCTCCGGTTCTCGTCCACGTACTCGATCTGGTTGTTTGCCCGATCCTCAACTTTCTCGTCGTACGCGAACTGGATCAGTGCCTGGGCGAGCCGCGTGTTTGGTCGTTGGCGCAACCCATCCTGCAGCAAGGCGAGCTCCGAGACATTGAAGCCAGCCTGATCCACCTGCGCCAAGGTGCCATGGCCGGTTGGTTCGCCCGGGTATGGATCAAGTTGAGTACCTACCTCACCGAAGAGCCCCACGGCAACAAGGACATCGGCACTCAGACCAAGATGTTGATCGCGACCATCACCATTGCTGGAGTCTTCCTCAACTACGCCGAAAAATACGGCCCCGAGTACGGCCGCTCACGGGCACAACGGATAAACTTGTTCGCGTACCAACATAGCCACGCGAGTTGCCAAAATGGACGTTGATGAGATTTTCCCTGGAGTGTTCGAGCTCCACATGGACTACGGTCGTGACACCGCAGGTCTGCTAACCGACGGCGCCTTCCCCCATGCAGTCTGGTATGTGGCCGGCCCAACACCAGCGTTGCTCGACCCCGGACCCACGGTGGTCGCACAGGAAACGTTGCGCACTCTACGCGAGGAGCTCGGTTTCGACCCGAACGACATTGAGTACGTGATTCCATCCCATATCCACGTCGACCACGGTGGAGGAGCTGGCTGGCTAGTGCGTGAGTTGCCCAACGCTAAAGCGGTATTCCACGCCCGTGGCGTCCCGTACATGACTGACGTGACGCGGCTCGCGGAGGGGACACGCCAAGTGTTCGGGGATGAGTGGGAGGAAGTCTTCGGCGAGCTTCTTCCGGTGCCCGAAGAACGCATGGTCAGCGTGGAGGAAGGGTTCCGACTAGACCTAGGAGGGCACCCTTACCGCGTCGTATTCATGCCCGGGCACTCACTGGACCACATAGGCATCTTCGACGAGACCAACGAAGCACTCTACAGCGGGCACGGACTGGGGAATTACATGCCTCACCGCTTCATGCCTGACCCGCCCATGACGCTGCCCTACTTCGATGTAACCGCGAGCATCGAGTCGATCCGGCGCGCCCGGGACCTGAAACCACGCTACCTGCTGCCCGCGCACACAGGATTCCTGGCAGCGAACCCTGCCTTCGCCATCGACTCCGTGGAGCGAGTGACCATCGAACTCGGCGAGATGATCCAAGCCAGCATGCACGACGGTCTCACACTGGACGCCATGGAAGAGCAGGTGCGGGTCTATTTCTTCGCGAAGCCCGACAAGGCCGATCGTTCGTACCTACCCACCGTACAGGCGTACGTGAACTACTACGAACGACAGCAACGCCGTCGCTCGTAGCGCCTACCGCGCCACGAGATCTTCAAACGTAGGCTCGGGCATACCCTCATGCCAAGTGGGGTCACGGAGTTCCAGGCGATTGCCACTGGGATCATGAAAGTAAAGCTCACGCCCAGTGAACACGCCCTTGCGCCGATAAATCAGTTCGGCAACATCCACTTCCTGCTCGATGAACACCTTGCAGGCCTTGGTCAGCGTTTCAGGCGTCACAGTGAAAGAGTGGTGTACGTGCGCACTGGGGCGGTGTGGCATCTCCTTGGGCTGCTCGCACAGTATGATGCGGTTATCCCCTACCCCGAAGCAGGACATAACAGAATTGCCAAGCCTCCCGATGTGCTCCAAGCCCAGCAAGTCACCGTAGAATTTCTCAGACTCACCTAGGTCATTCACAGGAATCGACCAGTGCGTCACACCCTCCATGCTCAGTAGTCCCATGGCACTCCCCCTTTTGCTTTTCCCTCGTTGACTGCTCGTTCGTTGGCGGAAGCCTACAGCCAGGTCAAGCAGGCGTCTACATCCAGTGTGGCAGCCTGCGATACCGCATCCCGGCGTTCCGCCAGATTCACCACCCTTTGGAGGATTCCAGTCCAGTTGACCCGAAATCCGCTGTTTGCCCTACTGCTCCCAGCACCCGCAGGAACCGGAAACCGAGCGCAGGCGTGATACCGAACGACCAAAGTCGAGTCCCTTCAGATGCCCCACCGGGCTCACCGGGAACATTTGACGTAAGACGCGATGCATGACCGCCACCATTGACCTGTTCAACCCGGCCCCAGCTTCACCGCAATGGAGACCAGCCTGGGCAAACCGTGCAGGGACACGTTCACTGAGAAGTTCAGCCTCGCACCCCATAGCGGTGATGAGGTAACAGGCTCGGCGACGGCGATTACCGAGATGCTCGCCGTCCGGTGGCTCAACAGGGCCGATGCATGGCCCAGTGATCACGTTCGAGACCGTCACCTGAAAACCGCTCTGCTACACTCCGCGCCATGAACCACGGCACGCCTGAATACGCCAAAATCAACGGTATCCGAATCGCCTACGAGACAGTGGGAAGCGGTTTCCCACTGCTGATGCTGCACGGGTTCCCGAGAACGCATAGAACCTGGGAAAAGGTGGCACCCATTCTGTCGGAGCGTTACACCCTCGTTACGCCTGACAGGCGCGGGTATGGCGACTCGGATCGTGGTAGTGCCCCTGAGGCATACGACAACGCGACGATGGCATCGGACATGCTCGGAGTCGTGGATCACCTGGGCATCGGAGATTTCATCGTCGTAGGTCACGACAAAGGCATGCCGACCGCGCGGCGTATCGCCGCTGACAACGCGGGTCGGGTGAAAGGCGCGGTCTTGCTAGACGGGATGCCGGAAGGCGCAACCGCACCACGAAACAGGGACACCACAGGCCGGACCTGGTACTTCGACTTCTTTCGACAGCGGGGGGTCGCCGAACAGCTCATCGGCCAGGACCCACGCTTATTTTTCTCCCTATTCCTCGAGCGCAACCCGCACCTAACCGCGGAGGAACACGATTACTACGCCCGCATGTTCAGCCGTCGCGGGTCCGTCGACGCGATTCTCGCGGACTATCGCGCCGGGCTCGAGGTCGACGGCGAATATTGGCGGACGCAGGCAGAAGCGGGCGTCAAGATAACTGTCCCCATCCTGACGCTCTGGGGCGGCCGTGGCCCAACAGCAAACGCTCCCGTCCTGGACGCGTGGCGACAGGTTGCTGATGACGTACGAGGTGAGGTTGTGGAGAACTCCGCGCACTACGTCCAGGAGCAGCAACCCGAGTTCGTCGCCGGCCGCATCTTGGCCTTCGCCGACGAACTCGGGATTAGCTAGTGTTCGCGCAGAGGCATTCTTATACGCTCCGTTAGCTTACGCACGTATCTCTACAACCGCTTCAACCTCGACCGAAACGCCACCCGGCAAAGTGGCGACGCCGAATGCGCTCCGCGTGTGACAGCCTCGATCACCTAGTACCTCAACCAGCGTGTCAGAGCATCCGTTGATGACGGCCGGCGGTTCGGTGAAATCAGGCGTGGCGTTGACCATGCCGGAGACCCTCACGATGTGCACGATCCGGTCAAGGTCTCCGGCCTCTCGTTCGACGTTGGCAAGGATCTGCAAAGCGCAGGAGCGCGCCGCTTGGTAACCCTGTTCAACCGTGTAATCGCCACCAAGCTTGCCTGCCAGCAGACCGTCGTTCGCGTCACGGGCCACCACGCCAGATAAGTAAATCAGGTTGCCGATCCGCAGCGATGGGACGTAGTTGCCCATGGGTGTGGTGGGAGCGGGAAGCGCTATCCCCAGCGCGGCAATCTTCTCTCGGGTGTGGGACATGAGTTGGTTCCTCCTAGTGTTTGGCCGAACAACAGTATCACCCCCATCCGCGAACGATCACCCTGATCCGAGAACGCGTCTTGTAAGCACCTGACACGGGCCTCCTCGCCCTGGCCTCCATGCCTGCTATAGTTGCGCCACCACCGGATAAGGAGAGACGCTATGAACTTCGACCTAGTCATCAAGAATGGGACGATCGTCGACGGGACAGGCAGTCCCCGATTCCAGGCGGACCTGGCCATTGCTGGCGGCAAGATTGCCAAGATCGGTCAAGTACACGGTGACGCCACGCGAGTCATCGACGCCACCGGTATGACCGTGATGCCAGGGTTCATCGACAACCACTGTCACTTCGATGGCCAGGCGACGTTCGATCCGCTCTGCACGTGGTCGTCCTACAACGGCGTTACAACAGTCATCAACGGCAACTGTTCCTTGACGCTAGCGCCCATCCACAAAGGCGATGAGCACACGGTGTCGCAGATGCTCGCGAAAGTCGAAGCGATCCCCCTCGACGTGCTAGAGAGCGGCGTTCGCTGGGGCTGGGAGACGTTCGCAGAGTACCTCGACGTGGTCGACGAGAGCCTGGGTATCAACGTCGGCGCATTCGTGGGTCATTCCGCCCTACGCCACTACGTCATGGGCCCTGCATCGCTGGAACGCGAGGCCACCGGTGAGGAGATCGAGGGGATGCAGTCTGTGCTGCGCGACAGCCTAGATGCAGGCGCAGTCGGCGTATCCTTCGACCGCAATCCCAGACACGTCGACATGAACGGCAAGCTCCTTCCGTCTAACGTCGCGTCGAAGGACGAGATCTTGGCTCTAGCCAGCACCATGAAAGACCTCGGTCGAGGGGCCATACAGATCGGTGACCCAACAGACCTTGAACTAACCGAAGGCTTTTGCGCGGCTGTCGCCGAGGCGGCGGAGCGGCCGGTGCTGTATATATCCATCACACAATCCATCCTTGAGCCCGGCGCATGGCAAGCGCACCTGGATCACGCTGAGGAAAACCACAAGAACGGGGCGATGGCATACCCGCTCTTCAACCCGATGCCCGGTCTCCGGTTATTCCAGATGAACTCAGCCGAGTTCTTCAACTTCCTGCCCACCTGGCGCGAGCTGATGGGCGGCCCGATGGACGAGCGCATGAAGGGGCTCTCGGACCCGGGGCTACGCCCCAAGCTCGCCCAGGAGGTCGTCGACGGCGCAAGCGCTAGGCTATTGGGGTTCTCTGGCCGCTGGGACCTCGTGGTTGTAGTGAAGGCCATCCTCGAAAAGAACGAGGGGCTGAACGGCAGAACCATCGCTGAGATCGCCATGGAACGGGGCAAGCAACCCTTGGACGTGTTCTTGGATCTGGCCGTGGAAGAAAAACTAGACACCTGGTTCGGCAGGAACCAGAGCAACAACGATGACGATGCGATTACCACCATCCTCAATAGCCCCGACGTGGTTATCGGACTGTCGGACGCGGGAGCGCACGTGGTCCGTGAGGGCGGCTATGGCATGCTCGCCTTTTTCCTTAGCCACTGGGTCCGCGACAAGCAGGCGATGAGCCTGGAAGAAGGCGTGAAACGGATTACATCGACTCAGGCAGAGCTGTTCGGTATTGCTGACCGAGGCAAGCTTGAAGAAGGGCTAGCAGCGGACGTCCTTGTTGTGGACGTCGACGGACTCTCAGTAGGGGAACCGGTCGAGGTCCATGACCTGCCAGGCGGCTCACGTAGGCTAAAGCAAGTATCTCAGGGCATCCCCTACACCATCGTCAACGGCGAGGTGCTCATTGAGCATGGTGAGCACACCGGCGCGTTGCCAGGCAAGGTGCTGCGCGGAACCCACTCGTAGGAGGCTGACGTGACATCGGATCCTCAACCCTTCTCGGTTTCGAGCTTGCGGCCCAAACTGATGTTCGAGACGGCCGCCGAGATGGCCGGTCGCAGCGACTGGCCCTACCGCAACGCCCGCATCACACTCAGGGACCAGGGTGGAGAGCACGAGGCCGAGTACACGCTTATGGGCACGCAGAGCCCGGACGTCATCGGCGACGTGGTGCGCGGCGACGTGCAGGTGGCGATGCTGAACCCATCGGCGATGCTGACGCTCGCCGTCCGTGGCACCGGGCCGTTCGCCGAACCGCAACCGCTAGCGGCCATCGCGGTGATTCCTTCCGACGACCAGTTTGCGTTCGCCGTTAGCGAAGCTTCAGGCATCACCTCGCTCACGCAAGTCGCGGAGGAGCGTCGACCGTTGCGCGTGTCGATCAGAGGCGCACACGACCCATCGACTGCGTTGTTGGGTAACGAGATTCTCCGGACGTACGGATTCACTCTCGATGACATCGAGAGATGGGGGGGCCACGTGTCCTACGACCAGCCGCTGCCGGGCCATCCCCTGCGGTTGGGTCGAGTCGCGTCAGGCGAGCTCGATGCTATCTTCGACGAAGCCACGTCCACGTGGGTCAACCGCGCTGCCGGCATGGGCATGCGCTTCCTACCAGTGGACGGCTCTGCGATGGCCACCCTAACCACGATCGGATTCCGGCCGAACGTACTGGCTCGCGCGCAGTTCCCCGCGCTCCAGAGTGACGTGCCAACGGTCGATTTCAGCGGGTGGCCGGTGTACACCCGCAACGACACGCCGGACGAATTCGTGACCGCGTTCTGCGAGTCGCTGGAGGCCCGCAAGGACCGCATCCAGTGGGAGAGCGGCGGAACGCCACTGCCACTGGAGCGCATGTGCAGAGACGCATCCGATGCGCCTCTGGAGGTCCCGCTGCACGCGGCTGCGGAACGCTTCTGGCGAAGCATGGGCTACCTGTAACCAGTCTGGTTCGTCGTCCGCGCTAGTGGTAGCCTTGCCCGTGGCCCGAAATCCCACCCTGCTAACTGGAATAAGGGGAGCAAGACTCCCCTTCGACGGAGGAATCCCATGGCCAAAGAGATGATCGTCCCAAACCCCGACTACAAGCCCTCCGGGTTCGCTCCTGCAACCAAGGTGGGCAACATGGTCTTCGTCTCCGGGCAGACCGGGACCGGAGAGAACGGCCTTGTAGGCGGCGCGGTCCGCGAGCAAACCCAGCAGACCTTCAAGAACCTAGAAACCGTGCTCATGGCCGCCGGTGCAGCCATGACGGACGTGGTGAAGATTACCTGCTTCCTGGTCCGCGAGAACGACTACAAGGGCTACGCTGAGGAGCGCTTGAAGGCATTTCCGGCAGACTCCCAGCCGGCCAGTTCCACGGTCATCGTCAAGGCGCTGGCGAAGCCTGAATTCCTAGTTGAGATCGAGGCGATCGCGGTTATCGGATAACGCGCCGCGAGTCACCGCACATACTGAAGCAGAGAAACGAAACAGCCCGGCAACGGTGGCTGCGGGGGTGTGAGTTTGTCCTGGGTAGTGCTAGCGCTGGCGAGCGCCACTGTTTCCGGCGTGGTCAGCATCTTCGACAAGACGTTCATGCACAAGTACGCCCGTACGGTGCAGACGCTTCCCCTGCTGATCGGCTTCGCGCAGACCACTATCGGCGTAGTCGTGCTCGCCGTGGTTCGCGTACCCGAAAGTGTGACCCTGTCCGCGAGCGGAACTGCGTTTGTGTCGGGCATGATCTACGGCGTGAGCGGTGCACTGATGATGTGGGTGCTCTTCCGCCAAGAGGTCTCGCGCACCATACCGGTCACGCAGACGGCGCCCATCTTCGCCGCGGTATTCGCACTCGTCTTCCTCGGCGAATCGATCACTGCCTTGCAATGGCTCGCGATCTTAGCGACGGTCACAGGGGCGGTGATGCTCTCTCTCAGGTTCGTTGACGGGTTCGGGGGCATTCCCCTCAACCGCAACTTCTTCATCCTGGTTCTGGCCGCGGGCGTTTTCGCCATGGGCAACATCCTTGGTAAAGTCGCATTGAACGACCTCCCCGTGATGTACACCCACGGGTTGCGGTCACTGGGGCTGGGGGGTGTTTTCCTGCTCGTGCATCTACGCCCTGAGCCTTTTCAGCATGTGGTGGAGTTCTTCAAGGAACGGAATCGAGGGTTGCTCGTTGTGGCGTCGAACGAGCTGATCATCGCCAACACAAGTCTCATTCTCATGCTCTGGGCCCTGTCGACAGGACCCGTCTCGCTGGTCACGGCGTTGATTGCCACGAGGTCCATGTTCGTGGTGATCTTCAGCACGCTGCTTGCTCTCGTGTGGCGCGGTGCGCTTGGCGAGGTGACCACGACGCGGGTAATCGCAGTAAAGGTCGGCTCGACCGGGCTAATCGTCAGTGGGGTCGTAGGTATCGTGACCTGGTGATCGATCGATAATCTAGCAAACAAGTTGCGATGAGAGGTTTTCCATGTGGTACTTGATGCTCAGCCATACGGACCTACCGCCGGTCTCAGCAGAGGTAGCCAAAGAAGCACTAACCAATCATTTCGCGTTCCTCAAACGCCAACACCCCGCGGGCAAGATCCTGTTCTCCAGATCGACCCCTGACCGCTCGCGGGGCTTCTACGTAATCAAGGCCGGCTCGCACAATGAAGCCGTCACCGTCGCCGCCGAGGATCCCATACACACCTACAACGTGCGGAGCGCTGAGGTGATTGACTGGGAGGTACATCAGATTATGGGGGCCGGATTCAAGGACTGATGCGTTCTCGCCGTTACTATCCACGATTCCGCGGTTGGTGGATTGTCGGGGTCTCGTTCCTCGCGCTCTACCTCAACGGGTCCTCCACCAGTTATCTATTCGGTGTTCTCCTTCTGCCTATGGAAGCGGACCTGGGTTGGAGCCGCGCCACTTTACTGGGTGCACTCACCGTATCGACGTTCGTCACCGCGGGCACGGGCATGCTCATGGGCCCCTTCTACGACAAGCATGGCGCGCGCGTTGGTATGACGATCAGCGCGCTAATCAGTGGTGCCGCCCTGCTCCTGCTGCCCCACGTCACCGCGCCCTGGCAGTACTACGCACTTCTGGGAGTGGGTATGGGAATCGGGCGCGCAGGCCTGGAAAACATGGGCCCGCGCACAGCCATCTCCAATTGGTTCGTGCGTCGGCGGGCAGCAGCGTTCGCGTGGTACAGCGGTGGGCGCGCGGTCTTCGGCGTCACGGCGGTCGCACCGTTCGCCTACCTAGTCAGTGCGACAAGCTGGCGATCGGGGTGGACCGTGATTGGCGCGTTGGAGCTCGTGCTGCTCGTCCCATTGATCTGGATCATCGTACGGCGCAGGCCCGAAGATCATGGCCAGCTCCCCGACGGTGACACTCCACGGCCTGACACGTCCGCTGTGTCCCTCGCCGAGCCCGAGTGGACTTCGGCCCAAGCGCTGCGAACCAAAGCCTTCTGGTTTATGGTGCTGGGATTCGCGTTCGTCGGCTTCCCGACGAGCGGGATGATCTCCAACATGCTGCCCTACTTCAGTGACAAAGGTCTATCGCTCGGAATGGCATCCGCAGCGTTCAGCATGTTCGGCTTCGGCGCACTGACGGGCAGGCCTATCTGGGGATTCGTGTCCACGCGTCTCGGCGTCCACCCTGCCCTCACGCTATACGCCGTGGTCTATGGACTATCCATCGCCTCCATGGTGCTGGCGTTCGACGGTCCCTCGCTATTCGCAGCGGCGTTCTTCGTCGGCGTGCCAACGGGCGGCGCAGCGCAGTTGCAAGCGCAAGCCTGGCCCGACTTCTTCGGTCGTCGCAGTGTGGGCGCGATCACGGGGATCTCCACCCTGATCATCATGCCAACACTCGCCTTGGGTCCGCTGATTGCGGCTATAGCGTTCGACCTGTTGGGGAGCTACGACTTCGTATTCTCGGCCTTCGCGGTCGGTGCACTGGTGTCGTCGCTGTTTTTCTACTTGGCGAGGCGGCCATCACAATCGTCGTCAGTCTCACGTACGTCGAGTTGACGACGACGCGACCTAAGCGCGAAGCAGGCGAGCACGATTGGAAACGCTACCACGAACACAGTCACAGGGATGATTACGGTGGCTGGGCCCAATCCCAACAGCGGTTCAAGCGTGTCGATAACCCATCGCAACAAACGAGGGTCACTCGGTTCTGAATGGTGCGCAAGCACCGCTAGCGCTGGCATAGCGAACCCTATGTACCCTCGGCAGCGAGCCCCGGCTGGCCATCGGCTTCGACGAACCGCACTGAACAAACACGCTCACGAAGCACCCAGCTTATGGCCGAAGCGAAAACCAGCGTCGCGGCGGCAACGACGAAGAATGGCGAGTAAGAGCCGGACAGATCAAAAACAAGACCGGCGCCGAAGACGGCAGACGCGCCGCCGACCTGATGGACGAGTGTAAGCATGCCGTTCAGTGTTCCAGCACGCTGGACTCCGTAAATCTCGGCTGTGAGCGCACCCACCTGTGGCACAGACGCGAGCCACGACATGCCGCCCACGATGGCAAAGACCCAAAGGCCCAAGCCTGGGGGCAAGAGCACTAGCGCAAGGAACGCTAAGCCCCGTACTCCGTACACCACCGTCAGCAGATTCTTCCGCAGCATACGGTCAGAAATGACCCCCGTCGTGAGCACCCCCGCTAGGTTGATTAGGTTCAACAGCGCGAACGCCAGCGCGGCAGTCTTCACCGAGATCCCTTCGCTGATCGCGTAGGGCACGAAGTGGACAGCGATGGAACCCGTGGTGATACCGCAAACCACATACCCAAAGGTCAGGACCCAAATGGGACGGCTCCGGTAGGCGTTCTGCCAACGGTCCACTGCGAGCGGCCCCTGACGTCCCAGTCCCGTCACGCTAGTCAACGCGACAGCATCCGACGGGCCGTCGTCCCCATCAGGCCAGAGGCCCAATTCCCTGGGGTTATTGCGCAGCACGAACCAGAGCAATGGCGACGCAAGGAGCAACATCCCGCCGACCACCATCCACGTCATACGCCAATCAACCGTCTCCAACATGTAAGCCATGAACGGGACCATCAGCATCCCGCCAACCGACGCGCCCGATGTGAGCACACTGATCGCGGTCCCACGCTTGCGCTTGAACCAACGCGACGCCAAAGCGGACGCGGGGACGAACAAAATACCGGCCATACCCACTGAAACAAGCGGGACGTAGACGAGCGCAAGCATCCACAGGTTGAAGGAGACGCCCAGCAGGAAGCTGCCGGCCCCCACCACGACCATGCTGACTGACATCACGATTCGCCCGCCGAAACGATCAGTAAGGTTGCCGATGAACGGGTGAGCTATGCCGTTGACCAGCCAACCAGCACCAGCCATCAGCGAAAGCATCGAGATACTGACGTCGAACTCTTCGGTCCAACGATCAAAGAAAAGGCCAAGCCCTTGTCGCGGGCCAACGCCAACCAACGCCATGAAGAACATGGCGCCGATTACATACCAACCGTAGTAGAGGCCAGAATCCTTCCGGCTTCGGGGTCCAGTGGACATAGTCACCTTGAAGGCACGAAGGCCTACGTGCAGTCTATCGGATGCCCCGCCACTGACCTACGCCGGGCGCACTCGGAACATCCGCCGCACCAAAGGCCAACGAAGCGCACGCCATGCGTTCTCGGCCTGCCGTCGATCATCCATCGAAATCGTATCCCCCGCGTACCTACGGATCGAGTACACGCGCCCCACCTCATGGAAGGAGTGAGAGTGCTCCGGCATCGCCGCAGCCAACGATTCGACGTACTCGAACGGCGTTTGCGAGGGGTTGGATGGCACCCCTAACAGCGTCGCCAACCGAGCCATCTTGGCATACAGCTCGTCAGCGCGAGCGAGTCGGCCCAGTCGCCACCACCACCGGTAATAGATGTATGCAAGTAGCGCAATCGTAAGACCGATGGCACCGAGCAACAGTCCCTTGAGGCTGACGAACGTTCCGTCCTGTCCGTCAAAATCGCCAGGAAAACCGGACTCATCTTCCTCATCCTCTAGGAGCGCACCACCGTCGAAGTCGACGGGGTCAACCACACTTGGAGGCTCTGCCGGATTGGCCCTGCCACCGAACTCGATACCGTTGGCAGGGGTTGGTTCATATCGGATCCAACCAAGATCGCCGTGGTAGACCTCAACCCAGCTGTGGTAATTGAGTTGCAGCACCTGCCAGTTCTCCGTGTTCGGGTCGAATTGACCGGTGGCGTACCCAAGCACGTAGCGTGCGGGGATGCCCAGGGACCTCAGCATCACCGTCATGGATGACGCGTAGTAATCGCAGTAGCCCTGTTGCAGATCGAACAAGAAGTAGTCGACGCCATCCCGTCCCTCCGGCGGCGCGGAGATGTCCAGGTTGTAAGGGAAGGACTGCACGTACTGCTCAATCGCCTTGGCCTTATCGAACACGTTGTCGTAATCAGCCGTCAGCTGCGCTGCTAGCTGGTCCACGCGCCGCGGAAGCGTATTCGGCAACTGCGTATACGTTTTGAATATCTCTGGAGGGGTAACACCCCTCGCCCTACGTATCGCGAACGCCCTCGCCGTTGAAACGTTGCCTGACGCTCTGTAGTTGATATTCGTGCGGGTTGGAAAAAACTCGAGTCCATCCGTGAAACGGATCTGGAGCGTGTCATCGGGCAGACCCGGTGTCGTCAGCGCCTCTATCGGCCGATCGAACTCAGCCGCAAGCCCTGCGTGGAACAGCGTATCCGTGGCGGCGACCACGTTGAACTCATGTTCGGAACGCACCCGGGAATCGTCATCCACGCCAGACTCACTGAAGTCACTCCATTGGGCGAGCGTGTCCCACCCTGAACTGGTGTACTTCGTGTAGGTACGGGCGCGCCAGTAATCGGCATGCTCGCCGGACACTGTGAACAGCAGGTCACTGGTGAGGTTCGGATTGCCACGGAACGCCGTGAAGTCCTCAAAGGTGATGGTTTTCACGTGACGCCGGGACGGCAGCCCATTGAACAATCGCGAGAATTGTTCCGACGCAGATCGCGCGGTGTCCTCCAGCGCCTCAGCGACGAATCCCAGTGGAGCGAACCGCGGAGCGGGTACCGCAGAAACGCCCAGGATGATCAGGACGCCCGCAACCAGGATGATTCCCGATTGCGACAGGACCGTGATTGACTCGAACGAGAGCCGCTTCGCCCGCCAGCCAACCATACGCTGGGCAATCGCCATGTGGATCAACAGCAAAATGCTCGCCACCATGAACAACGACAGCCACAGCGCATCGTTGGCCCCCGCGTTGCTCAGAACGATCGCCAGCGTCGTGCCCCCCAGCGCAACCGCTGCCCAGCCCTGCCGAACGCGAAGCGCCATCCACACCGCAACGTGCCCAAGCAGCCACGTCACCGACGTCAAGAAGACGGCGAACGTAGCGACCCCGCTCTGGATCTCATCCGTTCCAAGCGCGCGAGACCACTCCCCGAGCTCGACAATCAGGTTGTAGATCTGGTTGTCGAGCAAGGCCGACCCAACGAACAGCACGACCCAGAAGCCGATGAACAGCGACCACAGATGCGCACGCCAGCCGGGCAGGTTGATACTCGCAAGCCAAGTCGAGAAACCCACAGAGATAACGCCGATAACGGTTGGCGGGGTCATTCCTTTAACCCAATTGGCATCCTGGATCGGGTACGTGACTGCCAGCACGACGAGTAACGCCAACGTGACCGTGAGCCCAGAGCCATTGATGTAGCGCTCCCAGATGGAGACCGCACGCAGCGGAGCTGCGCCCATCCTCATCGCCCAACCTCCTGCGCCAGCGCAAGGTTCACGACATTGCCATGCCCATGTACCCGGTAGTCGAGTCGTTGCTCGATCTCATCGCCGGCGTGAACGACGTAGGCATCGAAAGTCGTGCCGGGAAGACGGTAGGACTCGCCGCGTGCTGGTGGTGCGCCTTCGAAGCTCGACGCTTCAACGATGATCGGCACCACGCCCGCACCGCTAGCCTCGAGGACACGCCCCGCCGACGCAACGTCGGACGGCGACGCTGACGACACGATTACCACGCTCGCCCCACGCGTCAGCTCGGCCGCGGTCATATTGGCCGCACCTAGCACGGTACTCAACCTGCCCGGCTCCGCGAGTGCGAGGGTTTGAAGCACGCGTGCCACCTGCTCCAGCCCCGTACCCGGACGCACGATCGTCTGCTCCTCTCCGTTGACGACGAGCCCAACCGTGCGCCCTGCATCCAAGAAGCGCTTGGCCACAGAACCCGCGATGGTCACCGAATACTCCACCGAGCTTTCGGTCCCCTCCCCGCCCTGAACACGATCGTCGAGATCGACTAGGACCCAAACGGCATCCGCTGGGCCGGACGGCTCCCGCTCCAACTCCTTCACCATCAACTTGCCCATGTGGGCGGTCGCGGGCCAGTGGACCTGCGCAACGCTATCGCCAGGCACGTACTCGCGAACCGCAGCAGCGATGGGGCTTGGAGTGAAGGTCCGCCCTCGTACAAGACCCTCGGTCCAACCATGGCCAGCAGGGACGAAGAACCCGGGCAGATCGACCGTCGCTGGAAAGATCAGAGCGACCTGCTCCTCGCCTATCTCCAACGTTCGGTTGAACAGACCCAGCGGGTCTCGACTCGTCACGCGAAGCTTCCCGAATCGATACAAGCCACGCCGTTCGCAATGCTTCGTACTTATCCACGATGCCGAACTGTAAGGCCAAAGCGTCATCACCCTGCCGTTGGTACCGAAGGGCGTCGTCTGGTGTTCTGCTTCAAGCAGCAGCTTGGGAAACCAATGCAGGTTCTTGAGCGTGATCGCCTCTTGAATGGTGTCACCCACCTGAAGGAACGGCGAGAGGCGCTTCACTTCACCTACCAATCGACGAGCCGAAAGAACGCTGGCGCCGTACCCCACGAGCGGCACGGCCAGCAGCGCGAACAAAAGTGTATAGAGGATGGGAGACGCAGACACTAGCGCTATGAGCAGCGACGCCCCGACCAACGCCGTCCAATAGAAACGAGCCCTCAAACCACCTCCTCCACAGCACCCAACGCAGCTGACCGCGCCACTGGCACCGGGTCCACTGGCACTACTAAGCGCCCGGTTCCGCCCCAGGAACCACAGTCTGCCCGAGCACGTCTGCGATGCAGTCCTCCGCCGTCACTCCCTCGATGCGAGCGGACGAATTGAGAATGATGCGGTGACCCAACGCAGGGAGCGCCAGCGCCTTTACGTCGTCCGGCAGCACGAACTCCCTCCGGTCCAGGAGCGCTCGCGCTTGGCTCAGCCTGAAGAGCGCCAGCGACCCACGTGGTGACGCGCCAAGGTACAGACCACTATGCGTCCGCGTCGCACCGACAATCGCGACGATGTACTCGCGGATCGCCTCGTCGACATGGACCTCTTTGACCGCTGCCTGCATCGCTCGGAGCTCTTCCTCGGTTACCACCTGGGCGACCGTTTCGATGGGGTGGGCGAACCGCTGAGCCTCCAGCACCGCCACCTCGTCCTCGAACGACGGGTAGCCAAGGTGAATGCGCACGATGAAGCGATCTAGCTCCGTCTCTGGTAGAGGGAACGTGCCCTCGTACTCGATCGGGTTCTGAGTTGCCATCACGATAAACGGCTCGGGCATCGGGTGCGTTACACCATCCACCGTGATCTGCCGCTCCTCCATGCTTTCAAGGAGGGCTGCCTGAGTCTTCGGCGACGCACGGTTGATCTCATCCGCCAGCACGACCTGCGCAACAATCGGGCCTGGACGGTACTTGAAATCACCATTCTTCTGATCGAACACCGACACGCCGGTGATGTCCGAAGGCAAGAGGTCTGGCGTAAACTGAATTCGACGGAACGTGCCACCGATAGAAAGAGCGATGCTCCGAGCGAGCATGGTCTTCCCCACGCCGGGCACGTCCTCGATGAGCAGGTGACCGCGGCACATCAACGCCATCGTCGCCAGCCGCTGCTCTTCCACTTTGCCCAAGATTACGCTACTGAGGCTGTCGAGCAAGCGTTGAGCGCTACTCAGAGCATCCGACAATCCTAGCTGGTTACTCGTCGTAGCCACACAACATCTCCCTCGCCGCCCATGCCGCGCCAACGGCTATGAAACATTGATGCCCACACCAACGGTATGGGCATCACAGTAGCTCGATGTTACCGATGAACGTCGCCAGTGGTCAAACGCTCGACGAGTTGGGCATGGATACAGTCGCGCACGCTACGTCAGGTGTAAATCGCCTCTGCCCATCACAAACCGGACGCGAACTGCCCTCGATTTGAACGGACCGGGTGCCCCCGTGTCGAATCCACAGGTCGGGGACACGGATTTCAGCGCATTCGCTCGCCACATAACGCCCTGGCCAACGGTCAAGCGCTCTATTTCTAGAGTTGATTACGAACACCTGAGGACCGCCCCTCTCGACATATATCCCAAGGTTTCATTAGGATTCTACAGATTCGCCCGTGCATCTATAGAAATCGACGAGTTTCCCTGGAGCCAGGAGTCCTGATTGTGACCACCCCACCGGCAGACCCAATCGGCGCGCGTAAGTGGCTAACGCTGGGTTTGGCCCGAACTCTCTTGGGCATCAACGAGGCGACACTCCGCCAGTGGGCAGACAACGGCCTTGTTCGCATATACCGCACGCCTGGCGGGCACCGGCGCTTCTCGACCGAGGACATCTACTCGCTCATCGCGGGTGATCAACACGGCCATGATGGAGTAGACGTCGGCAACCCATCCGTGCTGCCGCGCATCCGGCGCATGGTCAAGGGCGAAACACGCTCCAACCGCCCCTCCTGGATGGAACTCTTCAACGATGAGGGCCACAGGCGGATGCGCCTGCTCGGCCGCGAGTTCTTGGATCTTTGCATCGAGTACATAGCACAACCGGACCAACCCAGGAGCCTCGAGCATGCCTTTTCGCTCGGCGCAACGTACGGCACCGAGATCGGCTCACGCGGAGTCCCTCTCTCCGATGCACTGCAAGCCTTCTTCTTCTTCCGTAACGCGACCATCGAAGCCATCAAGCCCACGCTCACGAAGCGCGGCGCAACAACCAATGATGCCTACGTCACGCTCGGCCAGCTCACCAAGCTGACAGACTGCGTACTGCTGAGCCTCACGTCCTGGTACAACCAGGAACCTCTCAAACAGAGCGCCAAGCCTGCGAAACCTAAGCCGACATCACAAGAAGCGGGTGCACGCTAATGACCACGACAACGTCCCACCGAACGGACCAATTGGATAAGCGGATGCTCAATCTCGTGCAATCGCGGTTCCCTCT
>Ga0114996_10001384_pt1 | contig 32736 bp, 27 predicted proteins | sample ArcticOcean_MG_C_4_FD_87039 | JGI IMG/M metagenome (GOLD analysis project Ga0114996, IMG submission 87039) | Marine microbial communities from western Arctic Ocean - ArcticOcean_MG_CB4_134 | ecosystem: Environmental > Aquatic > Marine > Oceanic | place: Arctic Ocean: Canada Basin | collected... | reverse complement strand
GGCGCAGTTCGCCCGCATTCGACACCAACCTCTGCAGGAAGTCGTCGAAGACCGCCTCCTCGACCGCGACTCGACTCGTCGATGTGCATTTCTGGCCAGTTCCGAGGAAGGCGCCTTGGGCCACCTTCTGGGCCGCCAGGTCAAGGTCGGCGTCGGCAAGTACGACCGCGGCGTTCTTGCCACCCATCTCGAGCTGTGCCTTTTTCCCCGCTGAGATGGCCCGAACGTGCAACGCGTGGCCGACGCTGTTCGAACCGGTGAACGAAATCGCGGCCACATCGCGGTGGGTGACCAACACGTCTCCGACTACGGATCCCGACCCGAGGATCAAGTTGAGTACGCCGGCCGGAAGTCCGGAGTCGATGGCGACATGAGTGAGATGAACGGCGGTGAGTGGTACAAGCCCGGCGGGCTTCCACACGACGGTGTTGCCGAAGGCAAGCGCCGGAGCGATCTTCCATGCCGCAATGGCGATCGGGAAGTTCCAGGGTGTGAGAACGCTGACGACTCCGAGTGGTTCGCGACGGGCAAACAAGAGAGTGTCGGGCGTGTGCGAAGGGTAGGTCTCGCCGTCGGCATCGAGTGTCTGGGCGCCGAAGTACCGGAAGATTTTGGCGGCCAGGCGGACTTCTCCGATCGCTTCGCCGATCGTCTTGCCTTCCTCGCGGCTCAGATCCCGGCCGATCGCCTCGGCTCGCTCCTCGAGCATTCGACCCATGCCGTGCAAGATGTCTCCCCGGGCCGGAGCCGGCAGCAGACGCCATGTACCGAACGCTCCATGGGCCGCCGCCACGGCCTCTTCCGCGAGCGCGGTGTCGGCCTCATGTACTACCGCAACGGGTTCGCCCGGGTGCGCCGGGTTGATATCGGGGACGATCGAGGGGCCTCGACGCCACGACGCTCCCACCCATGAAGCCAAGTCGGTTTCGGGGAAGGACATAGGGGGGCGATCCTGTTATGAACGGAGGCAGTCAGGCCCCGGAGGGCCTCCGAGCGACCTTACGTCATCCGGTGGTTAGTAGGATGGCTCAACACGAGGCGGCAGGCAACTTGGGCACGATGCCGCGACCGCCGGGATGCGAACTCTGCGAGGTCGACAGAACGAGAATGACCGATACCAGCGAAGAGCCACGTTTCCGAGGTTGGGGACCGCGCTTCCTCGGCCACGGGGTCGACAGTAACGATTTTGCGCGAGTCATGGCCGATATCGAGGTGTGGGCTCAGTGGCACGACGCCTGGGTCGAAACCGCCACACAATATGAGATAGTCGGAGACGCCGCCGAAGCGCTCGGACGCACGGCTACCTCGGGGGATGCGTTCGCCAGAGCCGGTCTCCTCTACCACTATGCGAAGTTCGTCTGGGCCGAGGATCCCGACCAGTATCGGGTCACCTGCGATCGTTCGATAGCGGCCCTGCAGAAGGGCATGCAACTCCTTGATCCGACATTCGAGCGGTGGGTTGTTCCCTTCGAAAGCGGACATCTGGCGGCGAACATTCGGCGCCCTCGTGACTCGAGAGAACCGCCGCCCACGGTGGTTCTGGTGCCGGGTCTCGACTCCACCAAGGAGGAGTTTCGCGTCTGGGAAGACGTGTTCCTGCAGCGGGGAATGGCAACGATCTCACTCGATGGGCCGGGCCAGGGCGAAGGTGGCTACGCCAATCGGGTACGGCCGGATTACGAGGTACCGGTCTCGGCCCTCCTCGACTCGCTCGAGGCTCGCTCCGACCTTGATATGGACAGAGTGGGACTGGCCGGTCTCGCCCTGGGAGATTATTACGTCGCGCGCGCTGCAGCGTTCGAAACCAGGGTCAAAGCCATCGCAGGGATCGGAGGGGCTTACCTGATGCCTCCCCAACCGCCTGCGCTCATCATGCGCAAGTTTAAGCACAGCGCTCACCTCGAGGACGATGCCGCGGCTGAGACATACGTGAAAAAATTCACCCTGGAGGGAGTCGCTCCGCTGATCAGGCAGCCGTATCTGGTGATATCGGGCGCGCTGGACCGCCTCAACACTGAAGAGTTGGCTCGCCGAAAGGTCGATGAGGCTGCACTCGGCGAGTTGGTCATCTATCCGAACGGTGGTGTCGCCTGCCACACCGTTGGACACCTCGCCAAGCCGTATCTCGCCGACTGGATGAAGGAGAAGCTGGGCTAGCCGTTCGACCGCGCCTCGTGAATCTGTTTGAGCTCGGGGATCACCTCGGCGGTCATGAGTCGCATCGCCGGCTCGAGCATCTCGATGGTGAGGCCGGGTTGGAGCATGCGAAAGAGTATGTGGACCTGACGATCCGTGAAGGCCTCGACCCAGGGACGCAACCTCTCAACCAGTTCCGCCGGTGTGCCGGTGAAAGCTCGTTGTTGCATGAGTTCATAGTCGAGCGGCGGCAAGTCTTCGGCTCCCAAAACGGCTTCGTTCGCGTGGAGCTGCCGTGATGCTCCGAGCTTGTGCCAGATCGCTCGCCAGACCTCTTCGGGAACTGAGCCGTCCTCGGACACCCAAGTGATCAGCTCGAATCCGAGGAACATCGCACGCGGGTCACGCCCCGACTCTGTAGCGGAGTTGTCGAAGGCATCTACGAGAGTGCGGAATGCCGTGAGGTCGCTTTGGGGGCCGGCTAGGAAGCCGTTGGCGATGCGGCCGGCCCGCGCCGCCGCCGCCGGAACGCCGCCACCCAGCACAATGGGAAGTGATCCGAAGGGCTTGGGCGTCACGCTGACATTTGCGTAGTTGTGATGTTTGCCCTCGAACGAGAACCGATCTTCGTCCCAGGCCAGCCGGCAGATCCTGACCAGCTCGCTCGTCCTCGCCACCCGCTCCGATCGAGGGATACCGAACGCATCGAACTCCAACTGGCGCCAGCCGCCGCCGACTCCCACGACGAGCCGACCTCGCGACAACTGGTCGAGGACTGCGCAGTCCTCCGCGAAACGGATCGGGTGTTGAAATGGCGCGATTGCGATTCCCGAGCCGAGGGAGATGCGCTCGGTGACGGTTGCGATCGCGGCGAGCATCATCATCGGCGAAGGTATGTGCCAATCCGGCGCACCGTGATGCTCGGACATCCAGAGTGAGTCGAACCCGATCGCTTCGGCCAGGCGAGCAAGCTCGAGGATGTCGTGGTATGCATCTGAAACCGCGTCGGTGCGGTCGAACGGTACTTGTCCAGACATCGTTCCGAAGCCTGCAAAGAGGGCCACGGCTACACCTCGCGAGCAGGCAACATCCCGAACTTTCTGGGCGAAGAATTCACCGGATCAACCCAGCCACGCCACGCCATCGAGCGCCACGGATGCGCCGGGTACCAACAGCTCTGTGCCCGCCACGATCATCGACACCGCCGGAGGATCTTTCGGGACAGCGCGTCGTAGACCAGCGTAGAACGCCATCGCGGCTGCGTCGCTAGCGACGATCGCCCGAATCCGAAGGAGGTTCTTCAGTTCGGTTCCGGCGTTGCTGCAGGTCGCCTCGATCTTCGCCAGCGCATCGTCGATCTCGCGGTCGATTCCGTCGCTGTGGCGTTCGACGTCGGCGTAGTGGCTGGAGATCCACAGCAGAGGATCGACACGAACGCCGGCGGACTGCGAGCCGAATCCGGCTCCCGGGCCATCCACGGCGACTCGCTGCAAGCCGCTTTCGGCGCGAAGGCATCTCAGCTGGATCTCCATCCGGGGCGCATTTTCTTCGTGTCCGAATGCACCCTCGCGGCGTGGGTTGGCGAAGCCGAGCGATGGGATCACGGTCCGCGTCGGGGCCACATCCCCGAAGGCGTCTTTGAACACGAGATCGAAGTCGTAGAGATCTCCGATGTCCGCGAGGAACAGCGTGTAGTCCACGGTGTCGGCAAGCGACGCGCCCGCCGGCGCGAGGCGCTGCGCAAGGGTCTCCAAACCGAACTCCGCTTCGCTACGGATCTCGCTGCCGCGCCAATTCCAGATCTCGGCCAGCGCCGAAGGGTGGACGCCGGTCTTGTTGTCGGTTGCGAAGAACGTCGTGAATGCGTAGGGACCCGCAGCTGCGAGCCTGCTGAACAAGCCCTGCGCCGGCTTGGCCGGATCCTCACCCGGGTAGCTCTTGGCAAGTCCGGCTTCGGCGTCGGGCACGATCGCAAGGCCGGTGACGCTGATGACCGACTCACGGGGAATGAAGCCGGAAAGTTGGGCGGTTGCCCCCTGCGGCCGGGATGCGCCCATCAGACCAGGATCGGTGACCACCGTGAAGTACGGATCGGCATGGGCCTTGAGCTTCACGTACTGCTCGATTTGACAGATGTCGTTGATGGACGACCCGAGTTCACCAAGGGCTCCACCGAGTTGCTCAACGACGTACTTGGCCTGGGCGCGGGCATGTGCCGACGACGATGCCACATAGGGCGGGGCAGGCGTCGCTTCGGTCGCGGTGGCTCCGGTTTCGTCCATCGCCGTGGAGGCGAAGAACACGAAGCCGTCGGCTGCAGTGGCCCGCGACGCGTAGACGCCGCCCGAATCGATGAGCCCGGCGACCCGACGGTTGCCTGGTTGCTTGGTCATCTTTGCTTCTCCCTATTGAGCTGGTTTGATGGTGCGATCATTCGGACCGTCCGCCTGTTGTAGGTCTAGTACCCCGTAGCGGTTCGAGCACATGGGCGATATCCGCCGCCTTCTCGATCGTCCAGAGCGCGTCGCGCACAGTGCGGCACGTGCTTCGGTCGACGTCGTTCAAACCGTTGATCAGAACGTCGTACTTGCTGTTCAACTCGTTGTCGGTCACCGGATTGCGCAGATGGCCTTTCGGGTGGGCGATCTCGTCGGCCACGATGGTTCCGTCATGGAGGCGAATGGAGATCGAGCACATGAGCTCGCCGGAGAACCGCTCGGTGTAACCGGAATTCTCGGCGATCTTGATCTTCGCCATGAGCGTGTGCACGGCGGGGTCGGAAATGCGCTGCTCGGTGAAGGAGTCCGTGCGGACGTCGCCGTCGAGGAGCGCCACAGCGAGCAGGTACGGAAGGCTGTGGTCGGCGGTCTCACGCGTGCGGGGGTTCCATTTCTCCGGCTCCATGCCGATCTCGCTGTAGGCGAGCCAGTACGTTTCAACGTTGATCTCGGCGATGTCACTGGGGTCGAGGCCGACGCCGAGGCGAAGCACGAGGTCGATCGGGCCCTGAGCGTTGTACTCAGCAGGCCAGAACTTGGTGTGGATCTGCTCGATGACGAATGGGTCCGGTAGATCCGGGATCTCGAGGTCGAACGGTCCCGTTATCCGGTGTTTGATGCCGTCTTGTCCGTCGAACGGCGTGGCCGGGCCGGTCATGCCCCGGCTGGCGAGCAGCGCAGCGAATACCCCGTTTCGCGAGGCACCCGCAGTTGCGCACCCTTTCCACATCGAGAGCTCACCCACCCGGGTGGCGCGGGTCGTGATGTTGGGGATGATGGCCAGCGAGACCGCGTGACCGAGTTGCTCGCGAGTGAGGCCGAGAAGCTTCCCGGCCGCGGTCGCTGCAGCCACGACGACGTGGATGCCTTGATCCCATCCGCGCTCCCGCAGGCGGGCCGCTCCGGTGATGTGTCCGAGAACCTCGTATCCGGCGGTAATCGCGACCAGCACGTCTTGTCCGGTCGAACCGAGCGACTCGCCGACGGCCAGCGCCGCGGGGATGATGTCGCTGGGATGGCCACCACCGCCTTTTGGGGAGAAGTACATGTCGTTGAAGTCCAGGTACCTGACCATGACCCCGTTCGCGAAGGCAGCCATTTCCGGCGAGCTCGCGTGGTCAGACCCGAAAACCGTCGCTGGGTTCTTGGCCGAAACTTCCTCAGCCATCGCGCGGGCGATCCGTGCGGGTGGGCTGTCGAGCGCCCCGATCGCACATCCAATCGAATCGACGAGGCGACGTTTCGCTTCATGCACGACCTCGTCACGGAGTCGGTCGTACGCGAGACCATCTACGAACGAAGTAATGATCTCCGTCGTTTGGTCCACGATTCAGTAGCCACCCTTCATCGGCACGCGTAGTTGGAGCACGGGCGATTCGATCGCGCTCGACCGCACCTCGATGACCCATGGCGTGTCGGAATCGTCGTCGAGAGCGGTTACGAATGCAGCTTCGAACTCATCTGCGGAGGTCACGTATCGCGTGGTGGCCCCCAGGCCGGCCGCGGGCTCGCCGTAGGTGACCTCCCGGAAATCTTGCGACACCATCTCGTAGTTCCGGTTCGCCGCGGTGTGCTTGATCCACCCGAGGGTGCTGTTGTTGAGTACAACCGACACGAGTCGGAGGTCGAGGCGGGCGGCCGTCTCGACCTCTGCCATCGAGTAAGCCCACCCACCGTCGCCGGCCAGGCAGACGACGCGCTCATTGATGTCTCGCCGAGCTACCGCCACACCGATGGCTGCGGGCAAGCCCCATCCGAGTCCGGCCAGGCCGCGGGGAGCGAAGAAATGGCGGCCGGTGTCAGCTCTTGCCTGCCACCGACTCGCCCCCCAACCTGAAGAGAGACTGGCGTCGGTGACGAGCGAGGCAGAGTCTGGCATTTCATCACGCATGATTCGGAGAATGTCCTGGGGCTGCGCTACGCCATCCTCGGGAGCCTCTCTGTACTCAATAGGACCGTTCCACCATTCGTCTCGTAGGCCTTCGAGCTTGGATTTGTCCCACGTGCTCACGATGCCCTGCTTGCGAACTGCCGCTGCGAGCGCGGCGGCGCCGAGGCGGGCATCGGCGAACACGCCGATCGTGTTGTGGTAGCTACGGCCGATCTCGTCGGGATCGATGTCGATGTGGATCACATCAGAGTCGATTGGTGGATTGGTCCAGCCCATCGTGGTGGTCTGACCGGTTTTCGAGCCGATGAAGATGGCGCAATCAGATTCCTCGATGGTCGTGTTGGCCATCGGCACGCCGAACCGGCCGGCGACACCAACTGCGAGCGAATGGGTCTCGGGCACGAGCCCCTTGGCGCTGACTGTCGTCGTCACCGGGCACCCGAGAGCTTCAACGAGGTCGAGCACCGCAGCTCCGGCGTCGGAGTTCATGGCCCCTCCGCCGGCGATGACCACCGGCCTGGACTTCCTTTGCAGCAATTCGACCGCTTGAGCAATCGAGTTCGGATCAACTCCTGCCCGCAGCCGGGGGTACGCGGCCGAGCCGGGGGAGACGTCGAACACCGGATCAGTCGCTTCTCCGGCGAAGATGTCGTCGGGGATCTCGAGCACCACGGGTCCAGGACGACCCGAAGTAGCGATTCTCATGCAGGCGTTCAGTATTTCGGGGAGGTTCTCGGCCACATCGACGCGCCCGTACCACTTGACGCAGCCCTCGAGGAACTTCCGCTGCTCGAAAGCCTGCGATGCCGAACCCAGCCGACGACGATGCTCCCACTGCCGCGGAATGTCGGACACTATGGCGAGGACCGGAATCGAGGCGGAGATCGCTTCGACCAGACCGGAGACCAGGTTGCTGGCGCCGGGGCCGACCGTTGCGTCACACACACCCACTTGTCCAGTCGCCCGGGCGTAAGCGTCGGCAGCGAATATGCCGCTTCGCTCGTCGCGCATGAGCACGTGGCTGATCTCATCGGCTCGCTTGGCGATCCCGTTGTACATCGGCAACGTTTGGCCGCCAGGACAGCCGAACACATGTCGAACCCCGTACCTGATCAGTCGATCGACAAGCAGTTCTCCTACGTGCATGAATTCCCCAAATCTGGTTTAAGAACTCTGCGGGAACCGCTGAGCTGGCGCGCACCGTCAGCGAGCCGTGGATTGGAAATCAGCATAGTCTGGGTGCTTCGGTGCACGAGGTAGGGCCCGAAGCGCTGGAGTCTCTGCGATTCTCCCGTGAGGTCGCCCGCCGTGGGCTCTTCGGAATCGGACCCGGACAAGAAAGACGAGGTGGCGAGTGGCGAGAATGAGTGGGAAGCAGGCCCTGGTGGAGCAACTCATCGCCGACGGCGTTCGATACGTGTTCGGCAATCCCGGAACGACCGAGCAGGCCTTCCTCGACACGATCGGCGACTACCCCGAACTCGAATTCATCCTCTGCCTGCATGAGGGCGTCGCGGTGAGTATGGCTGATGCGTATGCCAGAGCCACGGGGAAGCCGGCCTTCGTACAGATCCACATCGCGCCGGGGCTCGGCAACGCACTGGGCATGATCTTCAACGCCAAGGCGGGACACTCTCCCTTGCTGGTCTACGCAGGACAAGCCTCGAGCGACGCCCTCTTGCAGGAGCCGATTCTCTCCGAGGACCTGGTCGCGATGGCCAACCCCCTGACCAAGTGGGCATGGGAGGCCCGTCACGCGGCCGACATCGCACCCGCGGTCCGGAGGGGTATGAAGACCGCTGAGGAGCCGGCGCAGGGTCCGGTATTCCTGTCTGTCCCCATCGACGTCATGGAGCAGAACGCCGAGGTCTCGATCGAGCCGACGAGCTACGTCAGGTGGCGGGTTCGGCCGGACCAGTCGGCGATCGATGAGGCGGGCGAACTCCTTTCCATGGCGCGCAGTCCGGTGCTGGTCGTGGGTGACGGCATCGCACTGTCTTCCGCGCAGTCCGAGGTCGCTCAACTGGCCGAAATGCTCGGGGCGCCTATCTACAACGGTTACGCGAGCGAGGTAACCGTCGCCCAAGATCACCCTCTGTTCGCGGGAGCGCTGCCTCGTGGGAACGCCGATGCCCCCAGCACCATCAAGCGGATCCTCGGAGAGCACGACGTCGTAGTGGCAGTCGGAACGCCGCTCTTCCGGTTCGTCTTTCCGCAGCCCGGTCCGGTAGTTCCCGCGCATACAAGGGTGGTCCACATCGACACCGATGGATGGGAGATCGGCAAGAATCTTCCCGCTGTCCTCGGGATCAAATCAGATTGCCGGGCGGGGCTGGTCAGCCTCCTCGACAATCTCCGGGGGCGATCCCTCAAAGGCGTTCGCGAACGGACCGAGGCGATCACTCGTGACGTGGACGATAGGCGGAGGCGCGCGCTGGAGGCTGACCGAACGGGATGGGACGGACCGACGATCTCGGCTCCGCGGCTGATGAGCGAACTCGCGAGCGTGCTCAGCGACGACGCCGTCATTTTCGACGAAGCAACCTCGGCGGGAGCAGCGCTTGCGCGGTACATGAAGCTGGCGCCTGGCCGCTATTTCCGGGCCCGTGGCGGTGGTATCGGCCCGGGGATGCCGGGGCCGGTGGGCCTCAAGTTGGCAATGCCGGATCACCCGGTGGTCGGAGTTGTATCCGACGGGTCGGCGATGTACAGCATCACTGCGCTGTGGACGGCTGCGCACCATCGCATCCCAGTCACGTGGGTCATCTGCAACAACGCCCGGTACGGCATTCTCGAGCAGAACATGCGGGATTATCGGGGTGACACCGTCGCAGACCGTGGGTTCGTTGGCACCGACCTGAGTGATCCTCCCCTGCGATTCGCGGGTCTCGCCGAATCGCTTGGCGTGCATGGGTGTCGGGTCGACCGCCTCGAGGATCTGCGTCCGGCGCTCGAGGAGGCCCTGCGTCTCGACGCTCCGGCTCTGGTGGACGTCGCCATTGACTCGACCTCTTGATGCCAAGGGCGCAACGGTGCGCTTCTGGCTTCGCACTTGGGGCCGGTGTAAGGTCCCTTGTTCGCCTACGGGGAGGGTTTCTGCATGCGTTATCGCCAGCTAGGCCGGTCTGGTCTGACTATTTCGGTTGTGGGTTTGGGTACGCGCAGCTTTGGTCGCACCTGTGATGAGGCGCATGCCCGGGCGGTGGTCGGCGAGGCCATTGAGCAGGGTGTGACGTTTATCGACACCGCCGCGAGTTACGCCGATGGGGACTCCGAGACGATGTTGGGCAAGGTGCTGGAGGGCAAGCGCGATGATGTGATTGTGGCCTCGAAGTTCGGCGGGCCTCGCTCGGTGAGTCCGGAGCGGGCGTTGGGTTCGCGGCGTTATATTCGCCAGGCGGTAGAGGAGAGTCTTCGTCGTCTCAGGACTGATCGTATTGATCTGTACATGATTCATGTGCCGGATGACAAGACGCCGATGGAAGAGACGTTGGATGCACTGAATGATCTGGTGTCGGCGGGCAAGGTGCTGTATTTGGGGACGTCGAATTTTGAGCCGTGGCGCGTTGTTGAGGGGGAGTGGGCGGCCCGGCGTTCGAATACGCCGTCGCGGTTCATCACCGCCCAGAACCAGTACAGCTTGCTTGGCCGCGAGGTGGAACAGGATTTGGTGCCTGTGTGTGAGCGTTACGATATTGGGCTCCTTCCGTGGCGACCGCTTGGTGCGGGCCTTTTGACGGGGTCTCAAGGTGTCGGCCCCGACGCTGATCCGGTCCAGTTGGGCCGGATCAAGGCGCTTGAGGCGTATGCCAGCGAGCGGGGTATCGGAATTTTGGATGTGGCGATCGGGGGACTCGCGGCGATGCCGGCGGTGTCGAGTGTTCTCACTGGAGCGGAACGACCCGAAGAGATTCGGGCCAACGCGGCTGCATCGGACTGGATCCCGTCCGCCGAAGACCTCGCCGCACTCAAACTTGCCACAGCCTGATCGAACGATCACGATCTGGTCTTCGGTGAAGATGTTCGCCGCGGACAACGAAGCCCGCTACGAACTGGACTGGAGCCGGTATGGCAGCCGCTGAGACCTCACTGCGGACCTATCCGCATCTGTTTATCGGTGGGAAGTGGACTGAGCCGAGCTCTGGGGAGAGCTATCGCTCGATCGATCCCGCGCTGGGGGAGCCGTGGGCCGAGATCGCCAAGGGCGATGTCCCCGACGCCGACGCCGCGGTGACCGCCGCGCGGGCCGCGCTCGAAGGCCCCTGGTCGCGGCTCACCCCAACAGAGCGCGGTGCGCTCATCAGACGACTCGCCGTGCTCATGACCGACAACCTGACCTCGCTGGCCGAGCTAGAGAGCAAGGACAACGGAAAGGTCCATCGCGACACAAGAGGCGAAGTGGCGCGGGCGGCCGAATGGCTCACATTCTTCGCCGGTGCTGCTGACAAGATCAACGGCGCCACCATCCCGGTTCGTCCCGACGCGCTCGCGTACACCGTGCGAGAGCCAGTAGGGGTGGTGGCCGCGATCACGCCGTGGAATTCGCCGCTGTACCTCACCTCGTGGAAGCTCGGCCCGGCGCTTGCGGCCGGAAACACGATCGTTCTGAAGCCGTCGTCGCAGACCTCGGCGACCGCACTCGAATTGGCGGTTCTCGTTGAGGAAGCCGGCTTTCCCGAGGGAGTCGTGAACGTCGTCACGGGAGATGGGGCCATCGTGGGCTCGGCGCTGGCCGAACACCACGGGGTGAACAAGATCTCGGTGACGGGGGGCTTTGCCACCGCCCAAGAGGTCATGCGTCTCTCGGCCAGCAATCTGAAGCGAGTGACGTTCGAGTGCGGAGGTAAGCCACCACATATCATCTTCGACGACGCGGATATCGATAGGGCTCTCGTCGTGGCGGCCGCCTCGGCCTTTCGTTCGACCGGCCAATCGTGTGCTCTCGGATCGCGTCTGTTCGTACAGCGGGGTATTTACGCCGACTTCTTGGAACGGCTGGCGGAACGCACTCGACTGATTCGCCCGGGCATGCCGACCGACCCAGCAGCCCACATTGGTCCTCAGGCGTCGGAGACGCAGTTGAGAAAAACGCTCGATTACATCGAGATCGGAAAACAGGAAGGTGCCCGGCTGGTTGTCGGTGGTGGACGTCCCGGCAACCCAGCGCTCGCTCATGGGTACTTCGTGGAGCCGACGATCTTCGCGGAGGTGGACAATCGCTCCCGTCTCGCGCAAGACGAGATATTCGGACCGGTGCTTGCGGTGATCCCGTTCGATACTGAAGAGGAAGTCGTGCGGGCGGCGAACGACACCCCGTTCGGTCTGGTCGCGGGACTCTGGACCAAAGACATCCAACGCGGCCACCGAGTTGCGTCTGCCCTTCAGGCAGGCCTCGTTTCCATCAACACGTTTCGTCCCGTCCACTGGATGTTGCCGTACGGCGGCTACAAGATGAGTGGGATCGGCCGAGAGAACGGGCTCGAGGTTCTTCACTACTACACCGAGACCAAAACGATATTCGTGGAACTCTCGGACGACCCGCCTTTTGATCCGTTCGTCTAGGAGCGGCTGCGATGGTCGGCCATGGTGACTTCGGTGAGGTCGAGGAGGTGCAATTCACGTTCGCTTGTTTCGCCGAGTCCGACAATCGTCTGACGCTCTTCCCACGGGAGGATCTGGTCCAGCATGCCGGCGCTGGTGCCCTGTTCGCGAAGTTCATCGAGACCCCGTTTGATCGCAAGAGCTCCAAGGCGTAAGGCCAGGTTGGCGTAGAGCACGATCTGAAACCCGAGTTCGCTAAGGCGCGCGGCGGGGATGAGAGGCGACTTTCCACCCTCGACCATGTTGGCGATCAGCGGCACACCAGCGAGCTCGCGTCCAACGATTCGGAACTCGTCCTCATCGACCAACCCTTCGACGAAGATCATGTCTACGCCGGCGGTGACACAGAGAGCCGCTCTCTCGAGAGCCGAGTCGAGTCCTTCTACCGCGCGGGCATCGGTTCTGGCGATGATCACAAAATCATCGTCCTGCCTGGCTTCTAGCGCGGCGTGAACCCGGAGCACCATCTCCTCCATCGGCACCACAGATTTGCCATCGAAGTGGCCGCAGCGCTTGGGCATGGTCTGATCTTCGATGTGAAGTCCGGCCAGTCCGGCTCGCTCGAACTCTCGTACCGTGCGCTGGACACTGCCCACACCTCCGAATCCGGTATCGGCATCGGCGAATACCGGAACCGTCACGCGATCAACGATGCGCGCCGCTGCCGTGGCGACCTCGGTCAGCGTCGTCAATCCCACGTCCGGTACGCCGAGGAAGGCGTTGGCGATACCTGCACCGGTCACGTACACCGCAGGGAAGCCGGCGCGTTCGATCAGCCGAGCGGTCAGGGGGTCGCTCGCACCCGGCGTGATCACCACTTCGCGAGCTCGCAGCAGAGCACGAAATCGTGATCCCGCCGACGTTTCAACAGTCACGATCTCGTCCTCATCTCATTGGCTTTCGTCTGGCATTGCCTGTCTTCCCAGAATGTCATCATCTGCCGCGCCTCCGGTCGATCAACACTGAATTGGAAATAGCGAGCGACATCGGCGAGAGTAATCGTTGATCAAACGCAGTTGGGGAATTGAGGCCCGCTTGACTGACCGCTACTGCCTGCGGCCGATGGCCTTGGCGAAGCCGCGCAGAGGTGCAAAGATGGCCAGAAACGCGTCTGCCATCGCACTCTAAGCGGCGTCGCTAATTTGACGGGAAGGTGTCGATGTTGGAGCGAGACAATACCGATCGGGCCGACGACCTCCTCGTCGTGGATCGTCTTTCGGTAGAGTTTCCGCTCCCTGATGGACGCAGGCTCCGCGCCGTCGATTCCGTTTCACTGAACCTTCGCCAGGGCGAGACCCTCGGGGTCGTGGGCGAGTCGGGCTCAGGCAAGTCTGTGCTTCTGCGATCGATCATGGGCCTGCTCCATCCAAAGACCGCGCCACGTGAAGGCAGTGTGAGGTTGGACAGCCGCGAGTTGGTTGGCCTCCCCCGACGTCAGTTGCGTCGACTATGGGGCACGTCGATCTCTATTGTTTTCCAGGACCCGATGAGCTCGCTCAATCCAGTTGTCAGAATCGGTCGTCAGATCGGCGAATCGGTTCTGCCCGAAGTCGACGGCGAGCCTGTAGATGTCCGCGAGCGGTCACTTGAGCTACTGCGCCTGGTCGGCATCTCCGAACCGAAGCGTCGTCTACGCCAGTACCCCCACGAACTGTCCGGTGGCATGCGCCAGCGTGTCGCCATAGCCATCGCCTTGGCCGGGCACCCGAGGCTGCTGCTCGCGGACGAGCCGACGACCGCGCTCGATGTGACGGTCCAGGCCCAAATTCTCGACCTCCTCGCTGAACTGCAGAATCGGCTGGACATGGCGATGATTCTGGTGTCCCACGATCTGGCTGTGGTGGCCACGAGGACCGACAGAATCATGGTTATGTACGCGGGCCAGGTCGTGGAATCCGCTCCGACTCGGACTCTGTTCCGGTCGACGCGGATGCCCTATACCGAGGCGCTGATCAACTCGATCCCGGTACCCGGCCAACCCCGCCACACGCGGTTCCACACGATCGGCGGTCGTCCGCCGAGCCTGGTGGATCGACCTCTGGGTTGCCCATTCGCACCGCGGTGCCGGTATGTACAGCCCCGTTGCCTGGAGGAGCAACCGCCGCTTGTCGCTGCTGGCACGCCGGACCATTCCTACCGCTGCTGGTTTCCGGTTGGCACGCCGGAGGGCCGTGATGCGTTGGAGCGCAATGCGGCCGAGCAGACTCCGGTGACGTCGTGACCGACCGAACTCGGGATCGTATGGAGAGGGCCGCTCGCTGATGGTGGACTCTTCAGCGGCTCACCTGCGAGATGATGACCACGCCCTGCTGCGCGTCGAGGACCTCACGGTCGAGTTCGGTGCCGGCCGGGGACGTCGCGTCCACGCCGTCTCCGGGATCACGTTCGACGTCTTGGCCGGTGAGACGCTCAGCCTCGTTGGGGAGTCCGGTTGCGGCAAGTCAACGACCGGGCGGGCCATCGTGCAATTGCCCCCACCGACGAGGGGTCGTGTCCTCTACGACGGTGACGACCTGGCCAAGATGTCCAAAATTCAGCTCAAGAAGGTGCGCCCACGGATTCAGATGATCTACCAGGATCCCATTTCCTCGCTGAATCCACGGCGGACCATCGGGCGCGTCATCGATGAGCCACTCCGGGTGTGGCGAACCGGAGACAATAAGTCTCGGGGCCGCGCCGTCGACGAGATCCTCGAAGCTGTCGGTCTCGACCCTTCGGCCAAGTCGAGACGACCCTATGAGTTCTCCGGCGGCCAATGTCAACGGATCTGTATCGCCCGGGCGTTGGTGCTGGATCCCGACCTTGTCATCTGCGATGAACCGGTGTCGGCGCTCGACGTATCGGTCCAGGCCCAGATCCTGAACTTGCTCGAGGAAATGAAAGAGCGATACGGGTTGACGCTCATCTTCATCTCCCATGACCTGGCAGTTGTCAGAAACGTGAGCGACCGGGTTGCGGTCATGTACCTAGGGAAGCTCTGCGAGATCGGTCCCCCGGAAGATCTCTACGATGCGCCGGCCCACCCGTACACCGCAGCGCTCATGGACGCAGCGCCTGTTGCCGATCCGGACGCGCCAGTCCGCCAGAACCGCGCACTGACGGGTGAATTACCGTCTCCGCTGGCACCCCCTTCCGGGTGTCGGTTCCGGACCCGATGCGAGTACGCCACGGAGCGCTGCACGAACGAGGAACCTCTGCTCCGACCCGTTGGCCCCGGCCAGGATCACTTCGTGGCCTGTCATCATCCGCTGGTGGAAACGGGGGATCCAGAGGCGCCATGAGATACGCATTTGGCCGCTTCACGTACCTCCTCTTCATCTTGCTTGCGGTGACGTTCCTCGTGTCGACCATGCTCGAACTGATGCCCGGAGAGCCCGCGTACATCATCATCGGCGAGGAAGCAGATGAAGAGCAGATCGAGGCGCTCAACAAACGCCTCGGCCTCGACAAGCCGGTGCTCGAACGCTACGCGGGCTGGCTCGGCAACGCCGTCACCGGAGACCTCGGACGGTCCTCCAGCGGCAACATTCCAGTAGCGCAGCTGATTCGCCAGCGGCTGCCGGTCACTATTCAGCTCGTGATCGGCAGCCAACTGCTTGCGTTGGCGTTTGCCGTCCCCTCGGCCATCTATTCGTCCTATCGGTCGGGCGGCTTTGTGGATCAAGCCTCGAGCGCTATGTCATTCGCCATGATTTCGGTGCCCCACTTCGTGCTCGCGGTCCTTCTCATTCTGATTTTCGGGGTCAATCTGGGGTGGCTGCCAACCGCGGGCTTCGTGCCGATCACCGAAAACTTCGCGAATAACATGCGCTCGATGGTGATGCCCACAATCGCAGTTGCTGCTGGGCCGGCCGGCATCTACCAGCGCCTGTTGCGCAGCGACATGACGGCGACGCTGCGAGAAGATTACATCGCCATGGCCGAAGCCAAGGGCCAGTCGCCCACGCGCATATTGCTGCGTCACGCACTCCGCCCATCAATGTTCTCTCTGATGACTCTCGTCGGTTTGACCACCGCAGCCGCGATTGGAGGGTCGGTTGTCGTGGAGGTCATCTTCGGGCTACCAGGGATCGGCCGCTTGTTGATCAACTCCATCGAGCGGCGCGATGTGGTCGTGCTGCAGGGTGTGGTGGCGTTCATCGGCGTGGGGTACGTCGCGCTGAACGGATTTGTCGACATCTTGTACGGCGTCCTCGATCCCCGAGTCCGTCGTGGCTAGTTACGATGCTCCCGCGGATTCCGCCCGCGGGATTGACTCCTCCGCCATACCGGTGGTCGCTCTGCCTCGCCGCCCCTTCAAACGCCACTTTCGGACCGCATTTCTGGCGTTGGCGATCGGATGGCTGGTACTGATCGTCATGCTGGCGCTGCTTGCACCGCTCCTCCCCATCCCCGAATCAGATGCCGGAGGGTTCGGCGTCGCGAAGAAGCCCTTCGAGGACCGTTTCCTCGGAACCGACCAACTTGGGCGAGACATGCTCTCCCGCCTCGTCTATGGGGCTCGAATGTCGTTCCTCATTGCAGGTGCGAGTATCAGCTTGGCCCTGAGCATCGGTGTGGCGGTCGGCCTATGGGCCGGCTACGTCCGTGGGAAGCTGGAGACGGTCGTCACCGCCGTGGCGGACATCATTTTGGCGTTCCCTGGTCTCGTTCTGTTGATGGTGGTGGCAGCGCTCTTGGGCGCTTCCCCGCGAAACCTGATCTTTGCCATCACGATCCTGCAAGTCCCGACGTTCATCAGGCTTGCGCGTGCCAGCACGATCAGTGTTGCCAATCGAGAGTTCGTGTTGGCCGCCAAGGGCAGCGGAGCGGGAACCATGCGCATTGCCGCGCTCGAGATCCTCCCGAATGTCCTGCCCACCCTCACGGCCTATGCGCTTGCAGCGACAGCTCGCGTTTTCGTCATCGAGGGCTCTCTGAGCTTCCTCGGTCTGGGCATTCAGCCGCCCACGCCCGCATGGGGCAGCATGATCGCCGCTGGGCGGCCACAACTGGTCGCCGCTCCACACATCGTGTTGATCCCAGCAATCTCGTTGTTCGCGACCGTACTTTCGTTCAATGCTCTTGCCGATGCCCGGCGCGATAGCGGGCGTCCATCCCGGCTCATCGGCTGACCGCAGCCATCGAGTCATCAAGTTTGGTCCCGGGACATCAGTGGCGTCGATTGTCGCGGAGTTGGCCGTAGTTGGACCACCACGAGTTGGTGCCTTCAGCAATCCAGCGCAGCCCGAGCCGCATGGGTTGTTTCGGGTTATCAACGTCGCGCTGTTTACGGCGTTGGATGTCGAGGCCACCAAAACCGAACTCGGCGAGCCGGGTTCGTAGCGTTGAGTCTGACACCTGATGGCCCAGGATCGCTTCGATGTCGACCCATGACCCTCTGGTCACCAGCGGGATCAGGATCCTCGACCAACGCAAGCGGTCTGAGATTCGGGGCCGGTGACAACCCAACGGGTGACTCTGGTCACCAGTCGGCGACGGCGGTTCGATCGTTTACCAGATGTCATCAACCACTTCAGGCTCAAGCGCGCATGATGTCAGGCAACTTGACCTTGTCGCTGTTTCGTGAGTGCACTCGTCATCAAACGCGAGACTCGTCAATGGCCGGTGGATAGTCGTCTACCAGTGCGGGCTCAAGTGATAAGAAATGACCCAGACAATTATCGAGAGGGCGCCATGGCGAACGAAGAAGAGGATTACCAATCGGTTGCTGATTCCTACGCGGGGTTCGCGTCCGCGGAAAAGATCTACCTATTGCGCGTTGTGAAGTGTCGCCCGGGCGGTGCGGGCGAGTATGCGAATCGGTTCGAAGCGTCGATCGAGTCGCTCCGTGAGCGTTCGCCGAGTCTGGCTCCCCTGGGGGCATGGCGAACCGTTTACGGCCCGTACGACGAGGTCACTCACCTGCACGAGTTCGACAACCTCGCCGACCTCGAAGCCGATGTGGAGCTCCTGCAGGCTGAATCACCTGGCCCTGCGTCCAGTTTTGATCTCCAGGAGTCGCGGACGTCCAAGATTCTTCGAGGGCTGATCCACTGTCCGCAGCCGATCGAAATGCGCGGCGAGATCGAAGCGCCGGATCGCAGAATCTGCATGATGGTCAACGTCCGCTGCACTCGTGCGGGAATGGGGAACTTCATCGAGCACTTCGCTTCGGGGATCGAGAACCGCCGCGGGCTGGCGCGCAACCTGGTGCCGGTCGGCGCATGGCGCACGATCTACGGCGGGCCGTACTACGTGATCCACCACATCTACACGTTCGATAGTTTGGAGGACATGGACGACCTGCGGCGCGTCCTGTACCGCGATGAGACGTTCCAGTCACATATCAAGATCAACACGTCGCCCGTGCTGCCCAACTTCTGGGAGTGGGGCGGGTACTCGAAGTTGATGAAGCCTCTGTCGTACTCGCAGATGCGGTGACAATCGCCGTTCCCGACGGAGCAGCGGACGACGGGCCGACCGCTCGGCTGGCGGGATTCGTCGTGGCCTGGCAACCCGACGCCACAACTCTCCCGCTCTACGAGGCCGCAAAGTGTGCACTGGCGGACATCTTGGGCACGGCAGTGGCGGGTTCGACCCAGCAGACGAGCATGCTCGTTTCTCAACTTGCCCGTCGGGAGGCGGCACCAGGTCGGTCGGTGGTGATCGGTCACCGTTGCCGGATCTCGCCGACCTACGCCGCTTTGGTAAATGGAACCAGCGGACATGTCCTCGACTACGACGACATCGGGGCTGCACCCGGCGTGGGGCATCCGACCGTCGCGGTGGTGCCGGCCGCGCTTGCCGTCGCCGAGGATGTAGATGCGAGTGGGCGGCAACTGGTCGAGGCGATCATCGTCGGCTACGAGGTGGCGGCGCGGTTCGGGCGTGCCTCGGGTGGAAGCAGCGGCGACTCGTACCGGAGAGGGTTTCACGGCACGGCTGTGAACGGCGTATTTGGTGCAACCGCGGCGGCGGCGAGGCTGCTCGGCCTCGATGTCGAGCAGACGCGCTGCGCTTTCGGAATTGCCACATCGGAGGCTGGAGGCGTTCGTGCGAACGTCGGCACAATGACGAAGCCGCTGCATGCGGGCGAGGTCAACCGGGCTGGGGTGATGGCAGCGATGCTGGCACAGACTGGGTTCACCGCAAGCCGGTCTGCCATCGAGGGACGCCACGGCTGGGGCGACGCCTTCTCGGGCGGCTCATACGATCAGTCTCTCATCGTGGATGGATTAGGACTCGAGTTCGCATTGGAGCATGGAGTGAACGTCAAATCGTTCCCGTCGTGCGCTGCCGCGCACGGGGCAATTCGCGCTGTGCTGAGCATTCTGTCCGAGCACCGTTTGGGCGCTGACGATGTCGTCGAAATCGAGGTCGAGATCGCGCAGGAGAAGCTGGATGACTCGCTTCTGTTCCCATGGCCGGCAACGACTCTCGAAGGCAGATTCAGTCTGGCGTTCAACGTCGCAGCGGCGTGGGCCGATGGCGATGTGACAGTGGCGACGTTCAGCGACGCCAAGCTGGGAGAGTTGGCTTCGTATCGGTCGCGAGTGGTTATCCGCGGGCGCCAAGATGCACACCCGGTTCTGGTCCGTGTCCGCACCGTCGATGGGCGCGAATTGACATCGACGGGGCTACCCGACGCCAAGGCCACCACGGATGTTCTCTCGGTTACGGGCGATGACGCGCTGTGTAGGAAGTTCAGAGACAATGTGTCGGCGGTGCGTTCGACTGGCGTGGCCGATGCCCTGCTCGATTCGATCCGTGGCATCGAGAACTCAGGCTCCGTCGGTGAGCTCACAGAGCTACTTCTCTGAGCTAGACCGGCGGCAGGATCTGCTCGAGTGCATCGAGGTCGTCAGGCCCCGGCAGCCAATCCGCAGCGCGGGCATTTGCACGCACCTGTTCCGGTCGCGACGCTCCGGCGATGACCGACCCCAGGCCGGGCTGAGCTGCGAGGCCGCCGATCGCCACGTCCAAGAGACCCACCCCGCGCTCGGCAGCAAATCCCTCGAGGGCCGCGACGACATCGAAGGTCGCATCGGTGATGTCGGTGTGAGCGTTGCTTCCTGTCAGCGGGGTGTTCCGCTGAAAGCGGCCGGCCAAGATCCCTTGCAGAAGCGGGTAGTACGGGAGGATCCCGATTCCGTACCGCACGCATACCGGCACGAGATCCTTCTCCAAGTTGCGCTCCAGGAGGTTGTAGCGATTCTGAGCCGAGACAAACCTGGCCAGATCGTTGGCGCGAGCGGCGTGGTCGGCCTCGACGATCTGCCAGGGAGTCATCTGTGACGAGCCGATGTAGCGGACCTTTCCTTCACGGATGAGGTCGTCGAGCGCCGACAACGTCTCCTCGATCGGGGTCTTCGGATCTGGGATATGAGGCTGGTAGAGATCGATGTAGTCGGTCTGGAGACGACGGAGGCTGTCCTCGACGGCTCGGCGAATATGGCGTCGTGAGCTCAGGGCGACTTCGGGTCGGTAAGCGCGCGGCCCTCCGAATTTTGTCGCGATGACGAGGTCGTCGCGACGGCCCTTGATCGCGGCCCCGAGGAATTCTTCGGACTCGCCGTCGCCATAACTCGCCGCGGTATCGAACAGCGTTATACCAACGTCGATCGCCTCGCGAACGACCTCGTTCGCTTCATTTCCGTCGATAGTGCGCGTGGTACCGAAGCTCCGGCAACCGAGTCCGACCACCGAGACAGTGAGACCGGAGCTACCCAGCTGCCGATATCGCACGGCGACGGTTATCGCATCTGCTCGACGAGGTCCGCAACTGCTGACTCGAGGGTGTACTCGGGTTCGTAGCCGAGTTCACGCCGGGCGCGGCTGATGTCGAGCACGCAGCGGACCTTGTAGTTGTCGACTCCAGGCACGAAATCGACGCCGACGTCGGCGCCCGGGATGGCTGAACGGACTGCCGCCGCGTAATCCTCGAGAGTGCTCGCCACGCCTGATGCGATGTTGAACGCCCAGCTGGAGGCCCCGTTCACCGTGGTAGCCCGTACGAGGCCCTGCGCCACGTCCTTCACATAGACGAGGTCGTCCTTGACCCCCTCGAGCGAGGTCATCCGGTAGGACTCACCGTGCAGCGCGGCACTGACCATGGCGGGGAATCCCGCGGCACCGCCGCCACCGGTGCCATGTTTGCCCGGCCGGATGATATTTCCGAACCGCAGGGCTCTGAACTCCATCCCGTAGCGATCGTGATAGTACTGACCGCCTTCTTCAGCCATGATCTTTGCCGCGCCATGCGGCCGTGAGACCGGCCGAGACCGGCGCTCGTACTCCTCGTCGACCGGGCGATAGGTTGGCGATCCGTACTCACCTTCGAACGGCGCATAGACCCCTTTGGTGCTGGCGAACGCCACCCGGCCCACGTCGGCCCGCCGGGCAGCGTCGAGCACGCTGATCGGGCCCATTCCGTTGATCTGGAAGCTCAAGTATGGGTTGTCGTCGCCTTCGAAGGTCGGCGTACCTGACGTCCGTGCCGCGAGGAGGCAGACCGCGTCGACTTTCTCCTCCTTCAGTACCGAAGTGAGGCTTTCAGTGTCGAGGAGGTCGACCTGGCGGAACGGCACGTTGCCCTCGAGCGAGGGGCGCAGCGAGAAGTCCGACCGGAGATCGGTCGCGAGCACGTCGTGTCCCTCCTCACAAAACCGCTCTACCACCCAGACCCCTACGGTTCCGAGAGCGCCAATCACGATGACCTTCATGCTCTACCTCATCTCTCGTGAGTGCTGACCTTAGTGTCCAGAAGTCGGCCTCACCTGAGCGTGGTGGAGTCGGAGGTCTCCAGTTGCGTTGTCCTCGTGGAGTTGAACGCCGCCAACATCCATGTCTTGTCTGCTTTCACCCAGACCTGAAGTGCGGTGCCAACGTTGGCGACCTCCCCCGACGGAGTCGTCGAGATGAACCCGCCCGTCATCACGGCCACCGTGGCATCGCCGTAGAACTTTGTCCTGAGGCCGCTGCGCTCGTGCCCATGCGGGCGGCTGGGGATGCCCGCCAAGTAAGTGGTTTTGTCCTCAACCCTGCCGCTGAGGAATCCGTAGGTGAAATCATCGTGAAGCAAAGCGCCCAGCGCCTCCCAATCACTCTCCGAGATGGCCCGACAACGCTCCGCTTCGAGCCGTTCGAGTTGCTCGATGAGGGCATGGTGGGCCGTAGGCATCCGGATCACTTAGCCTCCGCTCGATCCTGCGAAATTTATCCAGAGTATAATTCACGCTTCGTCGGCCAGAGGGCCGAGATCGACCTTGGGGAGAGACATCGTGCGGATCGGCTTGGGTATCGACGTCTCCAAGGGGGGCCTAGGGGATCCGGTGCCGCAACCTCAGGAGGCCGCTGAGGTGATCGACGCAATGATCGCGGAGGCGACGGCGGCTGAGGGGGCCGGGTTCCACTCGGTACGTTGTCCTGACCGGCACAATCGCACTGACGTTTATCTACCGGGAGTGTTACAGCTCTTGACCATCATCGCCCGCGAGACTGATCGAGTCGCTCTGGGAGCGTTCGCGCTTCCCAACCCTCTGTACCACCCCATGCTACTGGCCGAGCAATGCGCGGTTATCGACACGATCTCTCGGGGTCGGTTGTTCATGACGTGGACCCGCGGTAAGGACTATTGGGGTTACTTCGGGGTTCCCGAGGGGCGGCGGCTGGGACGGTTTCTCGAAAACGTCAAGGTCCTTGAAAAAGCGTACGAGGGGGAACGGTTTTCGTTCCATGGCGACTTCTACGACATCGACGACGCCTTGGTGAGCCCGCAGCCCTACCAGCAGCCGCGATTCCCGTTCTGGGGCGGTGGCAAGGCCGCGGTGGCCATCGAGCGCTGTGCGAAGTATTCCGAGGCCTGGGCCTGCGACGATTTTCCGATCGAGGTGACCGAGTGGCGCCAACGCGCCGACGGCTACCGGGAGGCGGCTCGGGAACTCGGCAAAGATCCATTCGTCATCTTCATGCGGAACGGCTGGGTCGCTGATAGCTACGACGCTGCGGTGGAGGAGTACGGACAGAACTATCTTCAACACATTCGCTGGGTTGCTGCCCGGGGTCGGTTTGCCGGATTTCCACAATTTGAGAACGCCGAGAACATCACTTCTGAGACGATCCGCGAACACCTCATCATGGGGAGCGCGGCCGACTGCATCGAGAAGATCGAGTACTACAAAGAGGAACTCGGTATCGACTACATCACGATGCGTCTGCGCCTACCGAACGGTCCATCCTTCGAAGCGGTCCGCGAGCAGATCCAGCGGTTCGGAGAAGAGGTCGTCGGCCCGATCCATCGCAAGTACCCCACACCCATCGGACACAGCGCCATCCCTACCGGCGCCCGCTGGTAGCGCCGCTGGCGTCACCTATCTGCGAGCGGACCACGCAGTAGGCGTCCGGCGGACGCTCCGGTGGCTTCGCCATCGCGGATGTGGACCCGACCATTGACGATGGTGGCTGCGATCCCAGTCGCTTTCTGGTCGAGGCTCAGAGCCCCGGTCGGAAAGCTGTGCGAGACGGTGGGCAACTGCGGGCCAACAGTCGCTGGATCGAGGATCACCATGTCGGCGGCAAGACCCTCGCGGATGTATCCACGGTCAGTGAAGCCGTACCGGTGGGCCGGGATGGAGGTGAGCATGCGAATGCCCTGCTCCCAATCGAACACCTCTCTTGTTCGGACCCAATCGGCCAGAAAGCGGGTCGTGTACGACGAGTCGACGACTCGAGTCACGTGTGCTCCGGTATCGGATACACCGATGACCGAACGTGGATGGCGCAACACTTCGCACAACGAGTCGAGGTCGAAATTGAGGAGTTTGCGCCCGAAGAGTTGATCGAAATCCGACTCGAGCGCTAGATCGATCATGGTCTCGACCGGGCTGGTCCTCCGCCCACGGGCAATGTCTGCGACGCTACGGTAGGGCGCGGTGGCCGTTTCGAATACGACGATCTCTTCGTAGTTCAACGGCCGCTGATTCGCGGGAACGGTTGGACCATCGGGGCGGGCCGAGAGTTGGGCCGCCTCCTCGACGAGTTCGGCGCGAATACTCGAGTCGAGCAACCGCAGCCTTTGCTCGTTGAATGGCAGGCGTCGGATCTCGGACCACCTGGGTAGGTGATCGAACGGGAGCACCGACCGGAAGCTCTCGGTCGAGAAGTGCTCATGGACGTTTACCTGGGGATGGATACGGCCGCCATCGAGCGCAGCGGCGTCGACGAAGGCGAGGCGTTCACGCCAGAGCTGGGGTTCGGCCGGAGCGATGGTCATCATGAAGAACGTGGGCCGCCCCGACTCGACCACCAGCTCTCGTAAACGGGCGTTGTACTCGACTCGGCCTTCTCCCGGCTCGTGCTTCTCGTGGTCGAGTTGGAAAATTCCCGTTCCGAGGCTGGTCATGACGTCGACCAATCGGCGGACTTCACCCCAGGTCGCCAGCCGACTGGCAACAGGATGGCCGTCAGCGGTCGAGTGGCTCGTGGACCGCGAAGTGCTGAAGCCAAAGGCTCCCGCGCGCAGCGCAAGGTCGAGCTGGTCTGTCATCGCGGAGAGGTCGTCGTCCGTTGCAGCCTGCTCGAACGCACGTTCACCCATCACATACGTTCGGAGAGAGGAGTGGCCGACATGCGTTGCGTAGTTGATGCCCTTCGGTAGTCGATCGAGAACGTCGAGGTACTCGGGGAATGACTCCCACTGCCAGTCGATCCCTTCCAACATCGCCTCGCGGGAAATCTCCTCAGCCTGTTCCAGGCTTCGAAGAACGAGGTCCGCCTCCTCGGCCCGGCACGGTGCCAGTGTGAATCCGCAGTTGCCCATGAGTGCCGTTGTCACCCCATGCCAGCACGAGTTCGTGCCCAATGGGTCCCAGTGCATCTGGGCATCGAGGTGGGTGTGCCCGTCGATGAATCCGGGAGCGACGAAGAGCTCGTCGGCGTCGATCTCCTCGGCCGCTCGCTCTTTTATGCGGCCGATCTCCGTGATGCGTCCGTCCGCGATGCCAACGTCAGCACGAAATCGAGGACCGCCGGAACCGTCCATGACCATACCCCGACGGACGATCACATCGAATGACATGTCCGTACGTTACTCCTCAGTTGGCGGACTCGAGAGTGGCATGTCTGCACCCTCTAAGTTGTCCTACGTCTGAGTTGTCCTACATCGATAGATGCCGGTCTCCCGACGTGGTGGGCTCGCAGCGTGTTCGGGGCGAACCTGCCATCGTCGGTCCCTTTCTGCACGGTGACACGATTTAGTATATTATCGATTTTTCACGGAACTTTGGATAACACCCTAGGAGGAGCAGAAATGGTCGGTTCACCGTTCAACAAGCCTCAACATCGTCACAAGCCCGCAGTCTGGCGCCTGCTTGCGGTGTTCTTCGCGTTCGCACTGGTCGCCGCTAGTTGCGGTGACGATGACGACGCCACGCCGGCTACGACTGCTGCGCCGGCTACGACTGCTGCGCCGGCTACGACTGCTGCGCCGGCTACGACTGCTGCGCCGGCTACGACTGCTGCGCCCGGGCCCAAGAGCGGGGGCCATCTGCTGGTGGATGTGACCACAGAGGTTGCTGGTTGGTTCCCCACCGATGTCTCTGGTCGGAACGGCGGCGAAGACCGTTCTGCCTTCATCTACGACTATCTCTTGCTCGACTCGAAAGATGGGAGTTTCCTCCCGCACATCGCCACGGACATGACCTCCGACGACGGCATCACCTGGACCATGATCCTGCGAGATGGGGTCATGTTCACCGATGGGACCCAACTCGATGCCGACGCCGTCATCTTCAATGTCGAGCGCACGATGGACAAAGAGAACGGTTCCGCCTACCGGTCATTGGTCACCGGTATCGAATCGATGAGTGCCATCGATACCTTGACGATCGAGTTCGTTCTCGGTGGTGAAAACGGCAGGTTCCCGCTGGCGTTCACTCGCCTCCCAGGCCAGATGGCATCACCCACCGCATTCAACGCAGATCCGGATGCATTCGGTGAAAACCCGGTGGGCGCCGGCCCGTTTATGATGGACAGCTTCGTGCGGGACTCGACCACGACCCTGGTACGAAACCCGAACTATTGGGATGCACCCAAGCCATATCTGGATTCGGTGGAGTTCCGCATCCTCCCGGATGCCACCGCCCGTTCCCAGAGCATCCTGGCAAGACAGGTTGACCTGGTGACAGTCACAGCTGCGGTGCAGGCCGCGATCCTCGCTGATGGTGGCGATGACCTCAAGATCTTCACCACTCTCGAAACCGGCGCGGTAGCCGTGATCCCCAACTGGTCAAATCCTCCGTTTGACGACGTGCGGATACGAGAGGCCCTAGCGCTGTCGTGGGACTACGAGGTGATCAACCTGGGGCTGTTGCAAGGGGGCTGGGCTGCCCAAGAAATGGTGTGCCCTCCGTACGATGAGAACCGAGCCGAGTGCCTTCCCGGGGTCTGGCCCAAGCCCGATCTTGACCGGGCCAAGGAACTCGTCGCGGAGTATCTCGCCGACGGGAACACATTCGGTGACATCACCCTGTTGACCAGCACGATCCGCACGGCTGAGGCTGAGATCATTCAGCAGGCTGCGGCTTCGGTCGGCATCGACGTAGAGATCGAGGTTCTCCCCGTTCCTGAGTACGTCGACAAACAGAAGGCGCATAGTTTCGACCTTGTGTACAGCGGCGTTTCGGGCTTTACGTCAGGGCCGAGGCAATGGTTCCGCAACAGCAACAGCGAACGCCGGCACACCCATAACAATCCTGATACCGCATCGGCCACTGAGTTGGACGCGCTGATCGTGCTGGCCGAAGGGGCGCTTGATGATGATGTCCGGAACGAGGCGGCCCAGGGCATGCAGCAGATCAACGCCGAGCAATTCTACACGATCTGGTTCGCCCCCCCGATTCAGGGCGTGGCCGGTAAATCCGATGTGGTTCTCGGCGACCGATACGCCGGTGGACAGGTAACGGTCCCCGCCGACATATGGCTGGATCGATAGCTCGAAGACGGGCTTGAATACCCGTATCTCAGATCGTCAGCAGTCTGGCGGGTCGGGCACCAGCAATGGTGCCCGACCCGCCGGTTCTGACACTTGGATCTTTTCAACCACCGGTTGTGGGTCCACATGACCGAGAGTTCTGGGCGGTCCCTGCGTGAAGCGATCGGTCATCCAGTCATCGATACCGACGGACACCTCGTGGAGTTCATGCCGGTGTTCGAGGAGTACTTGGCCGAGCATGCCGGTGTGGCAGCAGTTGAGCATTACCGGCGCGGTAAGGAATGGTTTCGGCTCAACGACGACGAGCGTCGCCTCAAGCACCTGGCCAAGGTCCCCTGGGGGTATCCGGTAGATCCACATGATCACATGGCCAGCATGCTGCCCGCACTGCTCGAAGAGCGGCTGCTCGCCATGGGCATTGACTTCGTGGTCATCCACCCCTCGCCGAAGCGTCTGGGTATTCCTCATTATCAAGATGCGGATCTGCGGCATGGCATGTGCCGGGCGATGAACGCCTACATGGCCGACCTCCTCCGCCCCCACGGGGCACATATGACACCGGCAGCCATCATTCCCATGTACAGCCCAACCGAAGCGATCGAACACCTCGAGTTTGCGGTAGGCGAGCTCGGTATGAAAGCGACGATGGTCGCGAGCCATGCCCAGCGCCCGGTGGGCGCTCCGCAAGACGCCGGTGTGCCGGGAGCGGAACGGGCTCTCTGGTGGGACAACTTCGTGCTCGACAGCCTGCACGACTACGACCCTGTCTGGGCGAAATTCCAAGAATTGCGAGTTGTGCCGAGTTTTCACTCGGGAACGATCGGGATGGGAAGCAGGATTCTCTCAACGAACTCGATCTACAATTTCATCGGCCACTTCGAAGCATCACAGGAATCAATCTGCAAGGCACTCTTTCTCGGCGGAGTCACCCGTCGATTTCCCGACCTCAAGTTCTGTTTCGAGACAGCGGGAGTTGCCTGGGCAGCCTTGCTCTATGCCAACCTGGTGGCGCAGTGGTCGATCCGGCGCCCAAGCGTGCTGTTCAAGAACGACCCTGCCCAGTTCGACCTCGAAGTAGCGACGAAGCTGTTCTCCGAACACGCTCCTGAGCACTTTCGGAGTCATTCTTCGAGGCTGTCTTCCATCACCGATCGTATGACGTGGCTCGACGAGGAGGATCTGGCGGCACAAGGCGATGAGTACGCGCTGGCGGGTATCGAACAGCTGAGCGATTTTGAGTCCGGGTTCGTCGACAACTTCTTCTTCGGATGTCTGGGCGAGGCGACGTTCGACCACCTCGCGTTCGAGGAAGCGAACTTTCCCTCGAGCTCCAAGCTGAAGGCCGTCTACGGGACCGATATGGGCCACTACAACCCGACTCCGATGGACGAGATGCTTGGATCGGCGCATGAGGCGGTAGATCAAGAGAGGATCTCGCCAGATGATTTTCGGGCCATGACCTTCGCGAACCCCGTGGAGTTGTTCGCCGGCACAAATCCAGATTTCTTCCGTGGCACCGCGATCGAGAAAGAGGTACAGGAGGAATTGCAAGATCAGATGCCATAGCGACTCCGAACTGCTTGGAGCGTGATGACGGCGGTGATCAAGCGGGAGTTTCCCAACGAGCATCGAAGTTTGCTCGTCCCGAGAAGGTGAGTCCCTCGTGACCAACTCGTATGACTACATCGTGGTGGGAGCCGGCTCGGCCGGGTGTGCGGTTGCTCACCGTCTCGGTGAGCGCCAGGACCTGGCGATTCTGGTGCTTGAAGCCGGCGGTCGGGACTGGAGCCCGTACCTGCGAATCCCGGCTGGCCGGATGCGCTTGAACGACAAATACGACTGGAGTTACCCGGCCGAGCCTGATAGCTCGCGTCTGAACAACTCCGAGCCTTGGGAGAGCGGCAAGGTCCTCGGCGGATCGAGTGCTATCAACGGCATGATCTGGGTGCGGGGAACGCCAGAGGACTTCGATGGCTGGGCAGAACTTGGCTGCGAGGGCTGGGACTACGAGTCGGTCCTGCCTTACTTCAAGCGGGCTGAAACCTTCGAGGGCGGAGCCAGCGAGTACCGAGGGGGTAGCGGGCCCCAGCGCGTCTCTTATCTGCATCTCCACCATCGCCTGACCGACGTGTTCGTCGACGCCGCACAGCAGGCAGGCTTTGCATTCAACGAGGACTACAACGCATCTCGGCCCGAGGGGGTCGGTTACGGTCAGGTCTCGCAGCGTCGGGGTTTCCGTCACAGCGCGGCACGGGCTTACCTCGGACCGATGATGCGACGCCGGAACGTCCGCCTCGAAACCGACGCTTTCGTGCGTCGCGTCGTCATTGAGAATGGTCGGGCAGTTGGTGTCGAGTACGAGCGCAACGGCTCCGTCGTGGTGGCGACGTGCCGCGGCGAGGTCGTCTTGTCGGGTGGGGCGTTCGCGTCGCCCAAGCTGCTGATGCTTTCCGGTATCGGCCCTTCGGAACACCTGCGTGAGACCGGGATCGAGACCAGGGTCGACCTTCCCGGCGTTGGGCGCAATGTGCAGAACCACTTGGGCGTGACAATGATCCACGAGGTCACGGTCCCGACCTTGAACCGCGAGATCACCCCCTGGAACATCGTCAAGCATGGTCTTGACCTTCTCGTGCGGGGTAGGGGAGCCGGCACATCGGCAGGAGGCCACGCCATGGCCTTCGGGTCCGTCAGTGGCGGGGGCATCGACTTCGAGGCGACCTTCTCCCCGTTCGGGCGATTCTCGAGCAAGGAGAACGGCGCCGGTCGGAACCGGCACAAGCTCACCGTGGACTCCACCAACGCTGTCACCACCCGAGTCGGCCTAACCCGTCCGCGCTCACGCGGAACGATCATGTTGCGTTCAGCTGACCCGAACGATCCACCGGTAGTTCGTCATGAGCTCGCCTCCGATCCCCAGGATCTTGCCGATCTCACCGCAGCGTGCCGCCGTCTGCGAGAAGTGCTCAACACCGAGCCGATGCGTAGCTATGTGGTTCGCGAGCTGGTCCCCGGCGATGAAGTCAAGGATGACGAGCAGTGGGAAGAGGTGATACGACGGAAGGGGGGGAGCAAGCACACAGCCGGCAGCTGCAAGATGGGCGTGGATGATCTGGCGGTCGTAGATCCCCGATTGCGGGTCCGCGGAGTCGAAGGGCTGCGAGTCGTCGACCTGTCGATTACTCCTGTGATCACGTCGGGAAACACGAACGCGGCCGCGATCATGATCGGCGAACGCGGATCGGAGCTCATCTTGGCCGATTCCCTCGCTTGACCTGTGGCGGACGTATCCGTACGATCCGGCGGTGGCGACCCAGGGATACGTGCGTACGACTCGGCCCATGGCGATCGATCGGGATGCGACTCAGACCTTCCCGGCCGGCCCGATCACGATCTGCGTCGAGAACCGCATCGTGAACGACGAACTTCTCATGGAACACCTTCGTCGCAACCAGCGGGAGTGGGACGGCAAGTTGATCGAAGAGGACGGTGGCATCTCGGTGCACGTGTGCGACGCGATCACCGAAGACGAGTACCTGCGGTTCGACTGTTTCGCCCTCAGGCCGCACTACCACTACATCACGCCGATTTCCGACGACATCGTCTTCCAGCAGGTCACCTTTCGATTTGATGAGGCCGCCCACGGCCCGATGCTCCCGTGGACCTTCGAGGCGATTCGTACGAGGCTCGACCCGATGCTGAGGGAGGCGGGTGTCGTCGAGTTCTCGATACCCGCCGAGGAGCTCGAGGCGGCCGTGATCCAGGCCGAGCTGGCGGTCACCGAGATGCTCAGCTGAGCCCAGCGCTGAGCTCGAACACCCGAATAGCGTTGCCGCGTGTGATCTTCTCGATGGTGGCGACATCGAGACCGGCCAGTTGCCTGGATGCAAGGCGGTGCGTATCAGGCCAACTGCTGTCGGAGTGTGGATAGTCACACTCCAGCATGACGTTGTCCGCTCCGATCCGATCCAGCGAAGCGATGCCGTGCTGATCTTCGATGAAGCAGGCGAATACGTGATCGGGGAAGTAGGTGCTCGGAGGTCTCGGAAGCCGGGCGTGGTCGTAGCCCCAGACGTGCTTGTGCCAGACCAGATCCGCTCGTTCGAGGACATAAGGGATCCAACCGATCTGGCTCTCGGAGTAGACGACCTTGAGGCTGGAGAACCGTTCGAATAGACCGGAGAATAGGTAGTCGACGAGAGACGAGGTCGTCGGGATGACGCTCAGTACTCCGCGCGTGACCCGTGGTGCTCCGGGTTCGGGTACCGGAACGTCGGAGGCAGAACCGATGTGGAGACAGATAGCAGTGCCCGTCTCGTCACAGGCCCGGAAGAACGGATCCCAGTAGCCCTGTGGGTCGTGGATCGAGGGCAGACCGAGTCGGGCCGGGAGCTCCGAAAAGGTGACGGCGCGCACTCCTCGCTCAGCGTTGCGGCGCACTTCTTGCGCCGCAAGCTCAGCGTCCCAGAGCGGGACCAGACACAACGGGATCAGCCGACCCCCGCTCGGCGCGGCCCACTCTTCGACCATCCAATCGTTGTACGCGGTGATGCACGCCAGTGCGAGCTCGCGGTCACGGGCCTGGGAGAGCGTTTGGCCACAGAAGCGCAAGAACATGTTCGGGAAGCAAAGCGATCGCTCGATGCCCGCTATGTCCATGTCGTCGAGCCGTGGGCCGGGTCGGTAACAGCCTGGCCGCATTTGCTCATAGGTAAGCGGTTGACGGGCCTGGGAGCCGAAATCCTCGTCGGCACGCCCGTCACCCAGCTTCCACAACTCCTCCCGGAGAAACCCGGATGCCCCTTACATTCGATCCATCGGCTTTCGGACGTCCTCGAAGGCCCAGCAGTCACACGCCTCTCCAGGTCCTTCGCGTCCCTCTTCGAACGACCCGCCCGAAACCAGGCGACCGCGGATGACTCGAGGCGCCTCGGCTCGGAGGCGCCTCGGCACCCGCTGCGACCAGAGCTCGGGGGGCTCCACGACGTGGTCGTCGGCGGAAATGATCGGTGGAACCTGAGCCACGGTTGATCCGCTCAGCTCGGCCGACGACTCGGCGGATCGAGTCGGGGTCGATACGTCTGCACCGCAGACTCGATCGCTGTTCCGGTGAAGAAGTCAGGGTTGCCGGTGGCGAACAACTCCACCGGATTGTCGAACGCCATCGCTCGGAAGTCGTCTTCTGTCATCAGGCCATGGTCGACTGCTTGCAGGGCCTCAGGTAGAACTCGGCTCATCGGAGTCGGGTTGTAGTGTCCGAGGTCCGTGCCGAGCACGGCTTTAAGCTTCGCCCTGAGGGGCAGTATGTGATCTGCGAAGGCCAAGAAGCCGAACCGGTCGCTGCTTTCGCAGCCGAAGTAGAAGTTACGGACAAATCGGTCACGAAAGTCCTCTGCGCTGTCGATGGCGGCAGCGGCGAACTCATCGCCGTGCGCGGCGAGGTCATCGGCATCGGGCCAGACCATGCGGGCGACGATCGCCTCGGTCTGGTCCGAGTGTTCCAGCAAGCGGGGTGGCGCGTAGCGGCGAAAGACCAGACCCCCGCATATATGGAGGCTTACCAGTCGGCTTCGGCAGCAGTCGCCTCAAAGCACGGCGTAAGAATCCCTGCCTGGTTCACCGTTGAGGGAACAATCGTC
>Ga0114996_10001381_pt1 | contig 32750 bp, 32 predicted proteins | sample ArcticOcean_MG_C_4_FD_87039 | JGI IMG/M metagenome (GOLD analysis project Ga0114996, IMG submission 87039) | Marine microbial communities from western Arctic Ocean - ArcticOcean_MG_CB4_134 | ecosystem: Environmental > Aquatic > Marine > Oceanic | place: Arctic Ocean: Canada Basin | collected... | reverse complement strand
GATTAAGCCGATTCAACACGTCGTGCCAGGTCTCGGCGTCGGGTCCGGCAATCAGATCGGCATTGAGCGACGGCAGCTTGAGATTCGCCTTACCCTTCTTGTCATGACAACTGTAACAGTACCTCGTCAGCAACGGCTCGACTTCCTGGCTAAACCGGTCATCGGGAGCGGCGCCAAGAGGGCTGGCAAGCTGCCATGCGAAAACAAGAAGCATGAGGGTGCGAAACATGTGCGGGCGCCAAGAAGTCAGACGAATTCACTACCCTATGGTACTTCACCGCCCGTCGCTCCCAAAAGGCAAGTCCGCCAGGCTGTCGGCAGGTCCCAAGACGCTAGGCGTTCAAACGTGCGGTATGGTAGGCGGTCAATTCGTTATTAGCGTTGACGGCCACTTCAAGTTTTTCCAGCACGCTCGGCAATTTATCACCGGACACGGCAAAGTAAAGCTGGTCATCCGAAAGCTCGGTGTAGATCCGATTGCCAATACAGGCCAGGTTGGTAACGCATTGGCCGGACTGGATCACCGCCGGGATGGCAGCACAGGTCGGCCGACCGACCATCGAGCCATCTGTCGCGATACCCGCCGCGTGAGCCGCTTCGACCAGGAGCATGATTTGTCGGGCGTTGCCCGTCACGAGCACGACCTGAGCCTCAAAAGTTGCATCGCCCAGCGGGGCATAGGACGCAAAGTTGAAATCGCCTTCCAACTGCGGAATGCCCGGCACCTCTTCCATTTCAATGTAGTGCAGTTCCACCATCGTCCCGATGACACCCATCAATTCCGCCTGTACATCCTCGGGCATATCAATTCCATGTGTATGAGCCCCGACAGGACAGCCGTAATGATCGGCTGCCACCGTATAGAACGACTCGCCATCAGCAGCCGTTTTCCAGTAAGTGCAACCAGATACCGCTGACTCCTCCAGTGCTGCAACGCCCTCCGGAGCTTCATCGCTAAAGGAAATCGCCACGGGTGCTCGATCCAAATCCAGTAAACTCGTTAGCTGTGCGGCGTGTCTCATGGAAGTACTCTCAAACCATCTATCGGAGGAACAGGCAGCGGCCATCGCTGCTCAGATTTTAATCAAGTCAGGACTCGGCACAAACCCCGAGAGCACGCTTCATACGGTCGGCTCAACTCTCTGGCTGCCCAACCCCCCGGGTGGCAATAGCCGCCACGCTCGTTTGCTGTCGATACGGTAGCTTTCGCCATGATATAATGACCGCACGCACACACCGCCCTGGCATGCCATGTCTCAAAACAAACGCACCATAACCCGAGCACTCCTGGCGATCATCGGCCTCATGCTGGCCAGCCCACTTTGTGCCGAAAAGCCCCTGCACAAGCAGATCGACCAGCTGATTGCCGCTGGCACGGACCACGGTTTTGCCAGGCCGGCCGATGATGCCACATTCCTACGGCGCGTTTATCTGGACCTGGTGGGAGATATTCCCAGTTCCACAGAAGCTCGCAGCTTCCTGGAGAGCAAGGACCGCAACAAGCGAGCGGCGCTGGTCGACACCCTGTTGGCCGACCCCAGGTACGGTCGCAACATGGCCGAACGAGTCCATCTGATGTTGATGGAACGCCGCGGAGCCAATGAACACTGGTCCAAATTCCTCGAGCAGTCTTTCCTCGAGAATAAACCCTGGGACAAGCTGGTGCAGTCCATCCTCGATCCATCGACCAATGAAGAAGTTACTAACGGATCCAACTTTTTCCTTACCAAGCGATTGGAAAAATACGGCCAGAATCCTACCGACTTTCCGGGACTGGCTGCGGATATCGGCCGCATGTTCCTCGGCGTCGATCTGAAGTGCGCGCAGTGCCACGACCACCTGTTTATCGACGACTACAAACAAGCGGATTTTCAAGGCATGTATGCCTTCGCATTGAACACTTTTGTGCGCAGCGATACGGATTTTCCGGCCATTGGTGAGCGAGTCATGAAGGCTCCACTGGAATACCAGTCGGTGTTTGGCGGTGACCCACAAGAAACCGGGCCACGCGTTTTTCGTGGTCAGGAAGTCGAGGTGGCCACGTTTGAGAAGGGTGAGGAATTGGAACCCAAAGCCGATCCGGACAGCAAGGCTCCGGGCGTTCCCAAATTCAGCCCCCTGCGAATTCTCGCCCAGCAACTCCCCACCGACCAGAATCGATTTTTTGCTCGCAACTGTGCCAATCGACTCTGGTACTTGATGCTCGGACACGGCATTATCTATCCGCTGGACATGGACCACAGCGGCAATCCACCCTCGCACCCGGAGTTACTGGACCTGCTGGCCGATCAACTAATCTCGCACCAGTTCGACATCCAGTGGCTACTGCGTGAGATTGCCCTGACCGAAACTTATCAACGCGGTGGTCTGTTGCCGAAAGATGCTGCACCGCTCCAGCCTGCCGAGTACCGGACTTTCAAGCAGAAGGGGCTGTCTGCCGAGCAACTGTGCTGGTCGATGCTGCGTGCTACCGGCGAGTTGCAGCGCGTCAGCGACGACGAGGACGACGCCACCGGTTTAGCCGCCGTGCGTGCCAAATTCATGGCGGCCTACGCCAATCCGCCGCGCGAAGCCGAGTTGGAATTCAGTCCCGCTGTGAGAGCAGCATTGTTCTTGCTGAATGACGAAACCATAGTCCAGTGGACGACAGCTCGCGAGGGCAACCTCGCCGAGAAACTGACCGGAATGACGGACAACAGCGCCGTTGCTGAAGAACTGTACCTTGCTGTCTTCTCACGTTTTCCCACAACCGACGAATCCGCGACTGTTAGCGAACACCTGGAACAAAGCGAAACTCGCGACGTGGCAGTCTCGCAGCTACTCTGGGCACTGCTGGCATCCGCCGAATTCGCCACTAACCACTAACGTCAAGATTATGCTCTGCACACCACACGAACATCAGCTCAGTCGCCGACGCCTGCTGGGCTACGGTGCAGCCGGTACGCTGGGACTCGGTGGCCTCGGCGGACTGGTCCAGCCCAGCTTCGCTAAGCAGCTCAAAAAAGACCAGAAACAGGTGCTGTTCATCTGGATCGACGGTGGCATGAGCCAGTTGGAGAGTTGGGATCCGAAGCCAAGCAGTCAGTTCGGCGGGCCCTTCCGCACAATCCCGACATCGATCCCCGGGATTCATGTCAGCGAGTTGATGCCAAAGACCTCCCAGCTGATGCACATGCTGGCTGTCGATCGGGGAGTCCATACGCAGGACAATTCGCATTCCGCAGGAGTCCCGCGAATTAACCGCGGCGACCCCAAAGACCGCGGTGTGATCTACCCTTATTTTGGTTCGGCTGTGGCCAAGCTGATCGGACCAGGCGATAGCGGTCTGCCACCGTATGTGTGGGTCAAGCCCGGCAGCGGTGGCTTCAAGTTCACAGATGCTGGCTTCCTCGGGCCGCAGTACGGGGCGCTGGCGATCGGTGAGGGCCAGGCTCCTCCCAACCTGTTGCGTCATCCCTCGGTCACCGTGGCGCATGATGATGTACGAAATGGCCTGCGAGAGCTGGCAGACGAACGGTTCGCTCGCAACCGACTGGCACTGGCCAGAGATGCTCAGAAGTTCGTCTTTGACACAGCGAGAACGCTGATGCGGCGTCGCGAGCTGTTTGACGACCCCGACCCGAAGGATGTGGCGCGGTACGGAGATACTCCGCTGGGCCGTGACATGCTGATCGGTCGCAAGATGCTCGAAGCAGGCGTAACTTTTGTGAAAGTCAACTCCTACGGCTGGGACACGCACGGAGACAACTTCAACGGCCACGCCAGCCTGATGCCCCGCTTTGACCAGGCCTTTTCCGCGGTCATGAAAGATCTCGACGAGCGCAGCATGCTGGACAATGTGCTGGTGATTGCCATGAGCGAGTTTGGTCGCACACCGCGGATCAATGGCCACGTGGGCCGCGATCACTGGCCGGAAGCGTGGTCGATTGCGATGGCCGGCCGGGGTATCAAACGCGGTATTGTGATTGGCAAGACGAATGACCTGGGAACCTTTGTAGATTCCGAAGAGCATGACATTGGCCACTTCTTCCATACCTGGTTCCATGCCCTGGGCATCAACGCCGGCGAGACAGAGTATGACAACAACGGCCAGCCGCTGCCGATTGCCCACGACGACTGCGGACCCATCACGGAGTTGCTGGCCTAGCTACAGCCGGAACATAAAACCATGATCGCTGACTTAACACCCGAACAACTAAAGGCGCGATACGAGCCCAAGCCGGCCAAGGTGGCGGCGATCCAGCGCCAGTTGCACGCAGCGCAGTTCACCCCCCCCGGCACGCGACTGATCGGAGGCGGTTACGATTCGCTCGTCCGGCTCTGGGATATTACGGCGGAGGAGCCGGTCGAAGTTGCAACCAGCGACAGCCATCAGGGTTGGGTCCAGGGACTGGCACTTCATCCAACAGAACAGCTCGCCTATACCGCGGATTCCTTCGGGCGTTTGCAGTGCCTTGGTTACGCCGATGACAAGCTCGAGCTGAAGTGGCAGATGGACGATGCCCATGACGGCTGGATTCGATCGCTGGCCATCAATAAGGACGCCTCAACGCTGGTCAGCGTCGGCCGGGACAAGACGGTTCGCAACTGGAACCCGGCGGATGGCACACTGCGCAGCACTCGCAGCGTCGAGGGTGCCGATCTGTATCAATGCGCCTTTCACCCAGATGGCAAGCGATTTGCCAGCGGGGATGCTCACGGCAGCGTCAAGCTCTGGTCGGTGGACCAGCTGGCGGCACTTGGCGAATGTGACGCCAGCGAGTTGTTTTCGGTGGTACGCCTGCAGGATGTCGGCGGCGTTCACACACTGCTGTTTTCGCTTGACGGCAAACAACTCTATGTCGGTGGCACGCGACCCAAGAACGGCGGCAACGTACAGGGAGAACCATTGCTGCTGGTTTTTGACCTGGAGACGAAGCAGCTGGTCGAGACGATCGAACTGGGGCCCGCCTCAGACGTCTATGTTCAACATATCCAGGAACATGTGGATGGTTTCCTGATCGCAGCCACCAGCGGCAATCCCAACCAGGGCAAGTTGCATCTCTTGCGGCGCGGCGACAAGGAGCCATTCTCAACGACCACCAATCTCTCAAATTGCCACCACATCAGCATCCATTCCTCTGGCGATCGGCTGGCAATAACGACAACCAGCCCTGGTAGCAATGGAAATGGTCGGCCACTCAAGGACGGGAATTACGTTGGCAACCACTCACGCGTGCAGCTGCTGGCTTTCCCACAGCCAGAGGCCGATTCAGAGTGACCTGGCGCCATTCGTGCTGCCATTGCCGATCTGAAGAGCGGCGCATCGTCAGGCAATGATATCGTGCACGACGTTACCGAAGACATCGGTGAGTCGGAAATCCCTACCGGCATAGCGGTAGGTTAGCTGTTCGTGATCGAGTCCCAGCAGGTGTGGCATGCAGGTCATGCGTGTGACCCTTGTTCTTCACGGCGACTGCACCGGTGTCGTTGGTCTTGCCATAGGCCCTGCCATCTTTGACACCACCACCTGCAAGCCAGAAAGTAAAGCCACGATTATTGTGGCCACTTCCTTTCTTGTTGTCGGCCAGCGGTGTACGTGCATGACTTTGCGGGAAACCTCTGGTGTTTTGTAAGTACCGCAGCTTCTGCAGCCGAGTAATATCCGAGCTGGCACGTCGCCCGTGTTGACAGTCACAATCCGGCGTGCATGCTGGTGAGATAAGCCTCCACAAAGAAAGTAGAGCTGATGACAACTGAAATTCGCATCGGAATCGTGACTGTCTCTGACCGGGCAAGCCGTGGTGAATACGAAGACCGCGGCGGGCCAGCCATCCATGCCTATCTCGACGAGGTGCTCGACTGCGATTGGACTCCAGAGTCGGTGATCGTACCGGATGACGTCGAGCAACTCGCTGACAGCCTGGTAAAGTTGGCCGATCAAAGCGGCTGTTGCCTGATCATTACCACTGGTGGCACCGGTCCGACGGCACGGGACGTGACTCCGGAAGCGACCCAGCAGGCGAGTGAGAAAATGATGCCCGGTTTTGGCGAGCTGATGCGGAAGATCTCGCTGGAGAAAGTGCCCACGGCGATTCTCTCCCGCCAAACTGCCGGCATTCGTGGCAGCGCACTGATCGTCAACTTGCCTGGTCAGCCCCGCGCAATCGGAGAGTGCCTGGATGCTGTCTTTCCAGCCATTCCGTACTGCATCGAGTTAATCGGGGGACCCAGCCTGGAAACGAACGAGAATCGAATCCAGGTCTACCGGCCACCCAGCGCCAGGAAGACCTAGCTCGTCGTCATGCCTCGGCAGCCACTTCACCGAGCACGGCTCTGAGCACATTCGGCCGACTGGCGTGATCACGCGTACCCAGTCCGTAGCCAATCTTGTGAGCAACCAGACCCTGCATCAGGGCGAAACTCTCGGCAAATTCGGCCAGGATAGCGGCTCCCGTCGGCGTCACCAATTCGTGCGGCTCATCGCACTGCGTTACTTCCACACCGCGTGCTCCGAGGATCTCGAGCGTGGCCGCCGTGGGGACTGGGAAACGACCGTGGGCACAGTTGACCCAGCCAGTCCCTTCCACGACCGGTGCCGCCAGCACTCGCGGCTTGCCCAGCATCTCCAGAGCAATACAGGCGCCCACGATATCAACGATCGAATCGACAGCTCCCACTTCGTGAAAATGGACCTCGTCCGGGGGATGCCCGTGGATCTTGCCCTCCGCAACTGCGATCCGGTGAAACACCGCAATCGACTTCTCCTTGACCCACTCGGACAGCGAACTGCTGCCAATCATCTCCTTGATCTGGGAAAAATCCCGGCTCTCGGCATGATCGTGATCATGGCTGAGTCCGGCATCATGATGATCGTGGTGGTGATCATGATGGTCATGGCTGTGATCGTGCTGATCTGAAACTTCCGCTGGGCTGGAATCCAGTTGCACATCCAGCTTGACTCCCTCGATTCCCGACCGGCTCTGGCGACCACATTCAAGCTGATAGCCATCCAGTCCAAGCCGCGCCAACTCCGTTTCCAGGGCCGGCAATTCAATGCCCAGATCGATCATGGCGCCGAGGAACATGTCGCCACTGATACCACTGAAGATGTCCAGATACAGCGTGTCCATTTCCATCAAATCCTGATCGGCAGCCATGGTCAGTCGTTAGCTCGTAGTGCCACTGAACAAGGGCCTGATCGCTGTACCGTGATTCAGCCGGACGGGTCGATCAAAGCGATCGATACCCTCGGCATCGGCGGGCAAACCGAGCACCTGGTAGACGGTCGCACCCAGGTCATTTGGCGAGTAGGGATTTGCGACCGGGTAGCTGGCATGTTTGTCGGACTTACCAATCACCTGACCACCCTGAACGCCAGCGCCAGCGAAGACGCCAAAGAAGCATGGCCCCCAGTGATCTCGTCCTGCGGTCTTGTTGATTTTCGGCGTCCGTCCAAACTCACCGAACATCATCACAAAGGTGTCTTCCAGCAGCCCTCGATCTTCCATATCCGCGAGCAAGGCTGACACTCCCTGGTCCAGCGGGGGCAGCAGCTTATCCTTGAGCGTGGGAAATATATTCGAGTGACTGTCCCAGGTCTGCACCCGGCCAATATTGACCTGCACAACCGGCACACCGGCCTCGATCAGTCGTCGGCCCAACAAGAGTGATTGACCCGTTGTGTGTCGACCATAACGGTCCCGCATCTCTTTCGACTCCTGCTGCATCTTGAATGCCTGCGACAGCTTGCTGGAAGTCAGGATGGAATAGGCCAACTCCTGCTCACTCGACATCCGTTGCGCTGCAGCAGTACTGGCGAGTCGGTCGCGTTGTTGATTCAAGCTGGTGAGCAAAGCATGGCGATTGCTGATTCGGTCGACATCCAGCCCCGGTGCCAGCGCCAGGCTATCGACTTTGAAGTCATCCTTGTTCGGGTCGCTGCTAATCTGCCAGGGGTCGTAGTTCGGCCCCAGCAGGCCTGCATGTTGGCCCGGCCATGTAAGTGGTCCCTGCAGCAGGAAGGTGGGCAGGTTAATGCCACTCGGTACGCCATCGTTCCTCGGTTTCAAGTAGGCCAGGGCGGACGAGTAGGAGGGCCAATCGGTCCGTGATGCCACCTTGTCAAAGAAACCGCCCGGCTGACTCTGACCCGTCAACACATGATGCGTCGACATCAAGTGATTGTTGTCCTTGTGCGTGAATGACCGAATCACGGCATACTTCTCAGCCATGGCGGCCAGCTTCGGGAGGTGCTCGCTGACATGCAATCCCGGCACGCTGGTCTGTGTCACGTTGAACTCGCCGCGGATTTCCGCCGGCGCATCCGGCTTCATGTCAAAAGTCTCATGATGGCTGGCAGCACCAGTCAGGAAGATAATCAGCACTGACTTGCCGGATTCCTGGGCGGCCTTGCTCGCTGCAGCGGCCTTCCTGCTTTCCAACAATGACGCCATCCCCAGGCCAAGCGTGCTGGAATAGCCCACTTGTAGCATGGAACGACGAGTTAACTTTTGCGAGGGCATTGGCCTGCCGCCTCTTGGTTCAATCCACTGCGAGCTGGTTCAAAGTATTTATCGACAGCTGAAGTCCGGGCTCCGCAGTAAACTGCATTGTAGCAGAACCAGGCTGCATTAATCATCGCCAGTCGCTATGCCACAGACGCTCGACAACTCGCCGCTGATTTTCTATACCACGTGTAGAACTTTTCTGCGCTGTGACGCGGCAGTCCTCGTTTTGACCTGATGCATCTCCCTATCGGCCACAGCAGTATGTCGGACATCCAGACTGACTATGACGCGCTGCTGGTCATTTCTTTCGGTGGCCCGGAGGGTCCGGAGGACGTGATTCCCTTCCTTGAGAATGTGCTGCGCGGTCGTAACGTACCGGTCGAACGGATGATAGAAGTTGCTGAGCACTACCAGGCTTTCGGCGGTGTGAGCCCTATCAACGGGAACTGTCGGGCGCTCGTTTCTGCTCTCCAAACTGAGCTGGCGACCGCCGGGCTACAACTGCCAGTTTACTGGGGCAATCGCAACTGGCACCCAATGCTGGCGGACACCCTTCGGCAGATGCGAGATGATGGGATCAAGCGAGCACTCGCATTCGTCACCTCAGCTTACAGTTCCTGGTCGAGCTGTCGGCAATACCTGGGTGATATTGAGCAGGCCAGGCGCGAAGTCGGTGACGGCGCTCCGCAGATCGACAAGCTGCGGACATTTTACAACCATCCTGGCTTTATCGAGCCAATGCGGGACAGCCTTAAGTCGGCGGCCCAGCAGATTGACGATTCTCGACATCCGACAACGGTGGTGGTCTATACAGCACACAGCATCCCGACCGGCATGGCTGACGGCTGCGCCTACCAGGCACAACTCGAGGATGCCTGCGGCCTTGTTGCGGAGACAGTCCCCCAGCTTCGCTGGCAACTGGTTTACCAGAGCCGCAGCGGCCCGCCGACTCAGCCCTGGCTGGAGCCGGACATCTGCGACCATCTTCACCATCTACATCGCGAGGGCAACACGACCGACGTGATCGTCTGTCCAATCGGTTTTACTTCCGATCATATGGAGGTCCTCTTTGACCTCGACACCGAGGCTCAGCAGAAATGCGATCAACTTGGCATCAGGATGCTACGGACCCCGACCGCTGGCACCGACCCCAGGTTCATCCGCATGATTTGTGATTTGAGCCTGGAACGGATCTCCAGCAGCGATCAACTCAGCCTCGGTGAGCGCGGGCCGGGCCACGATGTCTGTCCGGCAGATTGCTGTCCCTCGGGCCAGCCAACGGGTCCACCCTCTGATTAATCTGGCAGATTCGGCAGACCACTGGAGTACCACGATGGCGACAATCGACTGGAGTTACCAGCGACCTGGCTGACAGACCTGTATCAAGGCGCAAGAGTTTCTTGCCAAAGCAGAGATTACAGCTCGAGAAGAAGTGAATGCCAAGAAAGACAGGTTGGGTGCCGACGATGCACTCGCCCTGGCCCAGACGGTTAATGTTATTCACTCAATGCGCGGCACGCGTGTCACCACGCTCAATCTGCGCACGGACAGCGTTAACGATGAGTTGCTGAGAAAGTTGATGGTCGGCCCGACCGGTAACCTGCGGGCGCCGGTGCTGCGAAAGGGGAAAACCCTGGTGGTAGGTTTTAACGAGCAGGTCTACCAGGACCTGTTTGGATAGTCTCATCGGAGACATCACACGTTTCAGCCTGCAGACGTATCGGCGCCAAAGATCTCAGTCTTGAAGACCGCCTGCTGTCTCGACAGGTATTCGGCTTTCGAGAGTGCCGGCTGGAAACTTCCCAGCACCGACTGGGCAACCGCACCGTCATCGGCCAGCAGGTCAATTGCCATCATTGCCAGCGTCTTGGCCGGAGCAACATAGCCGGCGTCGTGATCGGCAATACACCAGTCGGTCTGGTGATGTGTCCCCGCTCCGCCAGTCATCACCGGGTGCAACACCGGCATGATGTGACTCAGGTCACCAGCATCAGTGGACCCGCCCGCATGGCCATAATCGCGGTAATTCTCCGACCCAAACAGTTCGCCTGCATTCTCACGGAAGAGCTCTGCCAGGCCGTCGTCATTTCGCAGTGGCAGGTTGCCCGGCACGGTTTCAATTTCTACCCGGCAGCCGATCGCGATCGCTGCACCACGCAATGCCCGGTCCACCTTGGCCGACGCATCGAGGATAGCATCCGCCGACTTGGCACGAACATAGGTCTCCATCGTTACCTCGGCCGGCACGATGTTCACCAGGTCACCACCCTTGGTAATGATCGGATGCACCCGCACGCAGTCCTCATCCCGAAAAGTCTCTCGCTGGGCATTGATGGCACTGAGTGCAAGCTGGGCCGCATTGAGTGCATTGATGCCCTTGTCTGGAGATCCGCCAGCGTGCGATGCCTTGCCCAGGAAGCGGATATTCTTGGCCACAAAGCCGTTACTGGATGGCGCCAATCCCATGCAGCCATCCGACACATCCGGGCTGGTCGAATGGATCATGATCGCCAGATCGATATCATCAAAATGCCCCAGCTGAATCAACTCCTGCTTGCCCGTCAGAAATGAAATCTCTGCTCGCTTGACCAGTCCAATCCGGTAATCGATCTCCACGTACTCTTCAGCTGGAACAGCAAAAAAGACGACGTTGCCAGCCAACTCGTCTGACACTCCGGAGCGGACGAGGCCCATCGCCGCTCCCATCAGACCTGCTACCTGGGCATTGTGGCCGCAGGCGTGCGCCGCACCGGTCTGCGGGTCGGCGCGTGGGTGGTCGGGTACCTGCAGGGCATCTAATTCTCCCATCAAGCAGATCGTTGGGCCCGGCTTGGCGCCCCGGAGAATACCCTTGACGCCGGTGATCGCCAGACCGTCCTGGAACTGGACTCCCAGTTCATCAAACGTCTCGCGGACGCGATCCGCTGTGGAAAACTCCTTGAAACCCAATTCGGGAGCATCCATGATCGTCTCGCCGACCGAGACAATACTCTCGCGGGACCGATCGATCTCGGCGCAGACTCTGCTCTTGAGTTCCGTCCTGGACACCATCCCCGCGATCTCCTAAAGGATCTCTGAAATCACGCGACCACGGCTGACTGGAATCGGCCGACCAAAGGGGTCGTGAATATCGGTCTGCGGAGCAAACCCCAGCAGGTGAAAGACCGTGGCAATAAAATCGCGGGGCCGAACTTCGCCGGCAACTGGAGAAGCGGCCTGTCGATCGGTCTGGCCATGAACAACTCCCGCTCGTACACCACCACCCGCCAGGGCGATCGAGAAGGCGCTGCCCCAGTGATCTCGACCGGCATTGGCATTGAACTTGGGGGTATGCCCGAACTCAGTGAACATCACGACCAGTGTTTCGTCCAACAAGCCTCTAAGCTCCAGGTCCTCGATCAAAGCGCTGAAGGTCTGGTCCATACTGGGCATCAAATGCTGTTTGAGCGAAACGCTGTGTTTCTTGTGCGTATCCCAGCCACCCTGGTTTTCATAATCGTCACGCTTGATGCGGGTCCAGTTGATCTGGACCAGCGAGACGTCGGCTTCGACCAGTCGCCGTGCCAACAGGCAACTCTGGCCAAATCGAGTCATTCCGTAGCGTTCACGCGTCTGTTGATCTTCCCCGGTCAAGTCGAATGCGGCAGCCGTGCTGCGGGCATTGAGCAGATTGAAGGCCTGTTGCGTTTTCTGGCCATAAGTCTCGATGGCCCGATTCTGCTGGAGCTGTCCGGAAAACGTGTTGAATTGGTGCAGCAGTGATTGGCGGCCATTCAAGCGAAGTTGTGTGACATCAGTCGGCAAGGTCATGCCCGGAACATCAAACCGGTCTTCCTGCGGATAACACTTGATCAGCCAGGGATCGCGCTGATGGCCTAGTTGACCAGCGTTCTGGCCGGGCCAGGGCTTGTTGCCATCGTTCCAGATATGCTCGGGAATGACCATCGACGACGGCATGCCGCCCACATCAGGTCGCAATGCCCGCACCATAGCTGCCATGCTGGGGAAGTCGTTGGGAGCACCGACCGGCCCGCTTTCCCGGTTCAGCGGCTGATGCTCAATTCCGGTCAACATCTGGTAGCCGCTTGAGGAATGCGAGTTATCGCCCGTCACCATGGCCCGCAGGACTGCAATCCGATCGGTCAGCTGGGCCGTCTTGGGCATCAGTTCACCAACCTGTAAGCCAGGCGTCCGTGTCGACGTTACGCCGAATTCCCCTCGAACTTCTTCCGGGGCATCCGGTTTCGGATCCCAGGTTTCGTGCTGGGGAATCCCGCCTACCAGTCCGAACAGGATCACCGACTTGGCCTTGCCAAAACCCGCCAGAGAACTCGACGGAGATTTCGACTCCGCCTGGGCGCGGTTATTCAGTAATGTCGCCAGTGACAGCCCGCCAAGTCCAATTCCGCCAATCCGCAACATCTCCCGGCGATGGATCCGATCGCAGCTGTGCCGCTCGTCGTTCAGAATACTCAGCATCAGAGCTCAAGCCTCGTTCACCGGCTGACATTAATCCTAGCCTATTCTAACACGATGCGACCTTGATATGACAGATTGACTCGGGCCATCATTCCTTGCTATCCAACCGCCATCTGCTAAATTCAGGTTCGCGCTAACAGGGCACTCCATAAATCACAAATTGCCGGGGAGAAATGAGATGTCATTGGTCCGCTCAACTGGAACTATCGCACGCCTTACCGTGCTCGCCTTGCTGACCGTACTGGTCACAATCATCGGTTGTGGTGACAAGCCTGACAGTAGTGGCTATTCGGCCGATGGCAAGGCGACAACTCCGTCCACAACCCAGGTGGCAGAGCCCGCTGAAGGAAATGGCAATAGCGGGACCCGCGCCAGCTCCGGCATAACGGAAGTCAGCTACATTCCACCCAACTGCCTGGCCGGTGCACTGGTACGGTTCAATCACCTGCTGGCACTGGAAACCATGAAGTGGATGCCGATTGAGGTCGCAGAGGCCTTCAGCACCCACAAGTTGGGAATCGACATTCATGACATTGGCGATGTTGTTGCACTGGTGAACTCTCCCAGTTTCGAATCCCGCCAGCCACCCGAATTCGGCGGCATCGTTCGGTTTTCCAAGGCCTATGACCTGGACAATCTATTCCAAGGGCTGCCGCCACTCTTTGAGCGAGTCACGTTGCCGAATGGCAAGCCGGCGTTGGCAATCAGCGAAGGTGGCATGTCCGTCCTCGTGACGATGCCCGACGACAAGACTCTGCTGGTCGGCACGCCGGTGATGATCAACCAGATGTTGGCGAACAAGGATGCCGATACATCCTCTGCCTTCGTCTCCCAATTCCAGGGATTGGACAGCAGTTTCCAGGTTGCTGCTCTGGTCAATGTCCAGCAGATTCCTGGGGAGGCCATGCAGGAACTCCATGACATGGTCGGAGGGCTGGGTCTGCCGGATTGGGCTACTGGATTGGTCCAGCAGGCGACGCAGCTTCGGACGATCGATCTGGGCCTGGATTTGAGTAGCGGCATGGCTGGCCAGCTTACGCTTGGCACGAAAAGCAAGGCTGCTGCGGAGGACCTCGAGAGGTCATTCGTGGGAGCATTGACATTTGCGCGGCAGCTGGCGATTGCCCAAACCAAGTCGTTTAGCATGGGAGATCCCATCATCGATGAGGCCTTCGGCCGCTATGTCGAGCGGGTGACCAGCGAATTGATCGAGACAGTCAAGCCGACTGTGAATGATGATGTACTGGTCTTTAACTCCGAGGCTGCCGTCGGTTTCGCCGGCGTGGGCACCCTGACCGCGCTCCTATTGCCAGCCGTCGGCTCAGCTCGAGAAGCCGCCAGGAGGATGGCTTCGGCGAACAACCTCAAGCAGATTGGGTTGGCACTGAGGAATTACCACAATACCTATGGAGAGTTCCCGGTCGGGGAAAGCGAACGGATCAAATACAAGGACGGCAAGCCGCTGCTGAGCTGGCGAGTCCACATACTCCCGTTCATGGAGCAGGGGCCACTGTACGAGAAATTCCACCTCGATGAGCCGTGGGACAGCCCGCACAACATCCAGCTCGCGGACTCGGTGGTCCCATCCTACATGGACCCCCGCGCTAATCTGCGACCCGGCTACACCACCTATGTCGCTCCGCAAGGTCCCAACACGGTATTGGGAAGTAATCGCACAATAAAGTTCCGCGACATTCCTGATGGAGAGTCACAGGTCATCGCGGTCCTTGAAGTCGGCTCTCTCGAGGCGGTTCACTGGTCCCAGCCGGATACCCTGGAAATCGATCCCGAGGAGGCCTTCCAGTCTGTTAACCCCGACGGGGACGATTTCCAAGTCCTACTCATGGACGGTTCGGTACACAATTTCAGTATCGAGGTGCTATTTTCCGATTTAATCATCAGGCTGATCCAGCGCAATGACGGCGAGCCGATCCCCGATTGGGTCTTTTACGGTGATCGCGGTGTAGAGGCATTCACGATCCCAGAAGGAGAGTTGAGTCCCGACTTGCCAGAGTTCGACGAAGAAGAGTGAAGCTGACTGGCCGATCACCGACTTTTCTCCTCGCAAGCAGAACCTATCGATCTACCTTACGAATGGTTACGTCGAGCTGGTCCCCGAATTGCTCGAAAAGCTGGGAAAGGACAAGACCGCGAAGTCCTGTCTCTACGTGAAGCGTCTGAGTGATATTCATCTGCCGAGACTGAAGAAATTGGTCCAGAAAACGGTCAAGGCAACCATCAAGGCGAACGCCTGACCATGTCTCTCCATTGCCTGACTGTTCGCTCGCTGCCAGTTCTGTTGCTGGCAGTGGCTTTCACCTGCGGCGCCACCGGTTGCAGCGACCCGACTCCGCCGCAGCAGCCATCCTCAACCAGCGAACCGAAGGACAAGGCGGCTACGCCAGAAACACAACTGGACCCGCGAGCTGCCGCGACGAGGTGGAAAAGACTCGGGGCACAAGTCACCAGCAACGACGAGGGCCAGGTCACCGCCATCATCGCCAGTGGCTCCAACGTCATTGACGACGGACTCTACGACCTGTCCGCATTTCCACTTCTTACCGACTTGAATCTTGAATACAGCGAGATCAGCGACGCTGGGCTTTCCCAGCTAGGCACGCTCAAGCAATTGACGTCCCTGGTCCTGCTCGGCACCGAGATTTCCGATACCGGTCTGGCTCACCTTCACGGCCTGTCATTACTCGAAACACTCGACCTGGAATTCACCTCCGTCTCTGAAGGCGGCCTGGAGAAGCTCAAACAGGCATTGCCGAATTGCGAAATCAATCGTTAGCCGGTTCCGGCCAGCGGAGCCACTCCTGCCATAAGAACTCGATTATGGCGGTGATCTGTGACCGCCCCTGACAATCCGTCGCACGGTAGCTGCAGTCAACAACAGGCTTGGCAGAAACAGGCACAATACCATCCTCATGTTGAGTTCGCCTTCCTGTCGCCAGTCGTAGCAAATCATGATGCCAACAATCACCGTAAAGACGGCAGCGATAAGTGTGGCGATACTTAGAACCAACAATGACTCACCATGAACTTTCAGCACGATGGCGATGACCAGGACGAAAATGGCAATCCCGAAAATCCAATAGGAGAGCATCGTTTCCCTGTTCTGGATGTCAGCGATAAGCACAGCCACTCTCCTTACTCTCCACGTATTTGCCTGGCCAGTTCAAGCGAATAATCTGTCAGGATCGCATCGATACCAATCTCAGCTGCCCTGTTCCAGTTGTCAGCCTCATGACCCGAGACAGTCTTGCCTGCAATAAAGACTCGCTTCCCACGCTGATGAATCCTGTCAACTTCTTCCGCACTCGGTAAATACCGTACATAGACCCAGTCGTTGAGGGGGTCGGCGATCGATTCAACCAGTTCGTCGCTATTGTGGGCTACACGCGAAATCTGGGCCTCGCTACTTGCTTTGCGCAGACGCTCCCGCACCGAAGCGTCGAGAATGGTGCGACCAATGAATAACAGCTGATCCAGCACCCCATGCCGTCGTGCCAGTCGCACCAGATCCTGCTCCACACGTACGTCGTCCTGCTTGATATCGACGGCGATCAACACGTCACTGGCAGAGCTCTCGGCCAACAGCCGGAAAACCTGGTCGATCGTTGGCACTCGCTGCCTTGCAAAAGCCGGCGAGAACCAGCTGCCAGCGTCAAGCGATTGGATCTGCCGCAGCCTGAGCTGACTGACTTTCCCCGTCCCGTCGGTCGTGCGGTCGACGGTCGAATCGTGGATACAGACCAGCCTGCCATCCCGCGTCCGCAGCACATCGATCTCAAAGCCCAGCTGTAATGCCAGGCACGCGCGGAAATTGGCGAGTGTATTTTCGGGTGCTTCCAGCAGCAGGCCACGGTGAGCAACAACCCGAGGTGACTCAGCCTGCGTATGGCTGGCAGCAATCAGCACAAACAGGGCAGCGAGAACTGCATACAATGGCTTTCTCATCAAGGACTCTTCCTTTCAAGTTCGCGGTTCTGATCCCAGTCAGCGAGATTCTCTTCTCGCCGTTGGCCGCAGACTATTTCGATCAATCACGATTCCAGCAAGTGCGCTCGTGCGTTGGCCGCGACTGACCACCAGCTTACCTCCAACGGCCACAAACAGAATTCCCTCACTGTACTGATGCGGTTCAAACACGGTGGCCTTGTCTTTGAGTTGTTGTGGATCAAAGACGACAAGATCTGCCTCGGCCCCGGCACGCAGCACACCGCGATCTGTGAGGCCAAGAATTCCAGCCGGCAGTGACGTGCTGACACGAATCGCCTCCTCCAGCGACAGCAGCCCCTGTTGATAGACGAATCGCGATATCTTGCGGGGATACGACCCGTAAAACCGCGGATGGACTGGCCCGTCACCCGGTAGCGTGATAGCAGCATCCGTCGACGAGATGGTCCAGGGTTGCCTGGCGAAGGCCTCCACATCCTGCATCGACATGGAAAAGCCTCTCAGCTGCGCCCCCCCGGGGCGGACTCGATCTCCCTCGAGTTGTAGCCGAATGGCTGTATCGACAATCGATTCCTTATTGTCGCGAGCCAGTTCGGCAAGCGATTTACCGACCAGGCTCTTGTTGGGATGATCAATCACGACCACACCGGCGGCACCGCCTCGACGTTTGATCTCATGGGCTATATCGCGACGCAAGTCTTTTCGCAGCGAGCGATCCGTCAACGCCTGCTCCACCATATCCGCCGGCGTCTTGTCATCCCGGCTGCCGAACTGCTTTTCAAACCTGTCCGGAAACCAGGCCGGAAAGAGCACAATGCGACCATCGGTACCGCTGGTGTTGTAGGGATACTGGTCTGCGTAGATCGATATCTCGTCGGCCCGTGCCCTCTCGATCATGTCAATCATGATCCGGCTCGATCCCCAGAAATCTATCCCCTTGGCTTTGATATGGGTCGCCACGACATGCACGCCAGTTTCCTCAGCGATCATGATCAACTCGCGCACATTGTCGATCATGGATGGCTGTCGCAACGGATCCTGGCTGGGAAAATACCACATCGGCCGACTACCCGAGCTGCGTTCGTGCACGACATAGACACCGTTGTAAGGGGCCAGCAGCCGAACCAGTTGCAACATCTCCTGTTCATTACTCCAGCGGCCAGGCACGTATTCCAGTCCGGCGGACATACCGAAAGCTCCATCGTCCATGCCATCCTTAACGAGCCTGGACATGGCAGCGATTTCAACGGCTGTCGCAAAGCGGCGATGGTCGTCTTTCAGCACCTGGCGACGAATCGTACCGTGGCCGATCAACTGCACGACGTTGAGGCCGACACCCAGCCGCGTCATCGTCTCTCGCTGCTGTGAGATTGAGAGCGGGCCACGACCGTCCTGGTTGACCACCACCGTTGTGATTCCCTGGCTGACAAGATTGGGCGCTGCGCGGCGGGCTGGATTGCGATCGACCAGCCCGCGGTCGGCGTGGCTGTGCATGTCGATAAACCCGGGCGTCACCACCATCCCGGTGACGTCAATCTGTTCGGCTGAGCTGGTCGCTGGTAGATCGCCAATGGCCACGATCTTACCTGCTTTGATCGCCACATCGGCCTTGTAGGCCGCCTTACCGGTACCATCCACGACAGTCCCGCCGCGAAAAATGACATCAGCCTGTTCATCCGGCTGCTGACCTGGCAGTGGTTGCCAGGCCATGACCAGCAGCAGAAGTGCGGCACCGTGCAATTGGATTCTGTTCATGAGAGAGGCACCTCTGTCAGTAAACCTAACCGCAAACCGTCGCTCCGCACAAATCGCCAGACCTGATTCCTTTGGGCTCTTATCCTGAACTGCAATTTCAGCAACTCAAAGTGCATTCAAACCGGCCCTGGTGGAGCCAGCTATCGCAGGCCGGAACTCGAACGATGCTGATCCACCACCGGGTTGCTTCTCCGGGAAGCTGACCTTATCAATGGCATATTGAAAAGCTGTCTGCTGGAGACTCCCATGAACCGTGTCACAAGGCTGTCCTTGATTCTTTTACTTGTCGTGGCCCAGCGTTCGGATGCAGACGAGCTGCCTCGCATCCCTGCCGAAAAGTCGGACATCAGCAGCAGCGTACTGGCCGCTGCCAGCAGCGAGCTTGAGGCCGAGGTTAGCGAGCAGCGGATTGCTGGCGGAATGCACATGGTGTTACGGCATGGCGGCGTCGTCCACTTCGCCATCGCCGGCGTATCCGATATCGACGACAAGACGCCGATGAAGGCCGACACGATCATGCGGATCTATTCGATGAGCAAACCGATCACGTCGGTCGCCGCCATGAAACTCTGGGAGGCAGGCAGGTTCCGACTGGACGATCCCTTGCAAAAGTACATTCCAGCCTTCAAGGACGCCCGCGTGCTGGTTGAGAATGACGGCAAAACAACGCTGGCAGCCCTCGATCGGCCAATTCTTGTCCGCGACCTGTTTCGGCACAGCAGCGGTTATTCCTACGGATCCGGTGCGGTCAAGACATTTCACGACAAGCTCGGCATGCTGTACCGCGACAGGGGCATGTTCCCGCCGGCAATGTCGATTGCCGAGGCGGCCGATGTGCTCGCCCGCATCCCCCTCTTGCACCAGCCCGGTGAGCGATTCACCTACGGCCTCAATACAGACCTGCTGGGCCGACTGATCGAAATCTGGTCGAAACAGCCACTTGATGAATACCTGGCGGACTCGGTGTTCAGACCGCTTGGGATGATCGACAGCGGGTTCCATGTTCCCGAGGACAAGGCGAAACGGTTTGCCAGTTGCCATGCCAGCGAAGATGGCGCCCTTATTATTGCAGACAAGGCGATTTCAAGTCCTTATCTCAGCAAGCCAGCTTTCCTCTCCGGTGGTGGTGGATTGGTATCCACGATGGAAGACTACGCCCGCTTTTGCCAGATGCTGGTCAACGGTGGATCACTCGATGGCAAGAGGCTGCTGCAATCAGCAACGGTCCAGCTGATGTTTACCAACCAGCTGGGGCCGGCCAGCGGAGATACTCGGTTTGGGCTCGGATTCGCCGTCCAGGAAATCAAGATCGGCAGTGGCGAACATGAACGAACAGCAATGGCTTACCGCTGGGGAGGCTATGCCAATACAGCTTTCCAGCTTGTGCCGTCAGAGAACATGGCCCAGGTTTTCATGCGGCAGCTGGTACCCTCGGACCACCGGGTTGCCAACAAGTTGTTTCCACTTGTCTATCGTGGCGTCCGTTAGGCCGCAACTACATCCCCGCCGGTTCACACTCACTTGCAGATCGCACATGTGCCATGGATAAAATTCACTCGGACCATGAAACGACAGCCGGCGGCCGCTCGATCGAGCCACTTCCGGAAATGATCGGCAGCATCCAGCCGGCCGGTGGCTTCTGCATGCGAATTGAGTTGTTATGGGGTTACCAGCGTCGTTTTCTTCTACGGATTTTTCGTCGCGGCTACCTGCGACGGATGGCAGCGGCACGGCTCGGTGAACGAAACCCCGCTCCCCACGCCATGCTCGATTCACGCGATGCAAAATTCTATCGCAACCAGCCTGGCTGCTACTACTGGTCGGCGGACGACGATCGGTTTGCCTGGCGAGGCCGACTGCCTTTCATCCGCGAGGGTCTTGCAGAGATTATCATCTTCACGATCCTGTTTCTGGCGGTCGGAATTGGGCTCTGGTTTCTGTTCTGGCCTTTGATCGTCGTTCCCGCTCTGCTGGAACTGGAAGTGGTCTCATTTTTCCGTAATCCGGCACGGACGATACCGAGCCAGCCTGGCCTGATAGTTTCTCCAGCCGATGGCACGATCGACCTGATCGAAGAGATCGACCACGACCCGCTGCTGGATGGACCGGCCGTCAGGATTCAGATTTTTCTGTCGGTCTTCAACGTCCACATCAATCGTTCACCGCTGTCGGGCCAGGTCGTGTCAATCCATTACAAGCATGGTAAGTGTGTCAGTGCCACACGCCTGGAATCAGCGGAGGTCAACGCCCAGCTGGAGCTGGTACTGGAAGAGACTGCGGCGCCACACCGGCTGATTCGCATGCGACAGATTACTGGCATGGTGGCGCGTCGAATCGTCTGCTGGTCCAGTCCGGGCCAGCTGCTGGAGCGAGGTGAGCAATTTGGCATGATCAAGCTGGGGTCGCGAACCGAACTGGTACTGCCGCTCGAGGATGGACTGCAGCTGCAAGTCGCCAAGGGTGACAAGGTACAGGCGGGCAGCACGGTGATGGCCCGTTATCCGGACTCAAATGCAACCAGCTCGGATCAACCGCCTGTGCCAGCCGGTGAAGCTGAAGTAGACTGAACTGGTCGATTTTTCTCCAGCATCGGCACGTCGACGCGGTCACCATTGAGCAGACATTTCATGGAAATCACCGAAGACTCCACCCGCTTCCCGATGTGGCCCACGCTGATGACGTTGGGTAACGCAGTCTGTGGCCTGGGCGCCATTGGTCTGGCAGCTCGCGCACTGGGTGAAGAGTCGTTCGAGCTCAGTCTCTACAACGCTGGCCTGTTGATTTTTCTCGGCATGCTGTTTGACGCACTCGATGGCCGTGTCGCCGTCTGGACCAATCAGACCAGTGAGTTTGGCAAGCAGCTCGACAGCCTCTGCGATGCGATTACTTTTGGCGTGGCACCGGCTTTCATGATGCTGGTGTTTGCCAAACAACTGCCGCTGGTTGACACTCGCTTTTTTCACGGCATCGCCGGGCTCTATGCCCTTTGTGCGATCCTCCGACTTGCGCGATACAACGCCGAAGTGGTGAGCGAATCAGCTGACAAGATGATCTTCCAGGGCTTGCCGACGCCGGCGGCAGCCAGCACCATTGCGGCCTTTGCGATTGCCCTGCCAAAACTCTCCGAGCTTTCCTCGCAAGATGGCGTGGGGCAGGTTGCCACCGCAGTAACATCCGGCATGTTCGTGGCCGTCCCCTGCCTGACGCTGGTACTCTCCTACCTGATGGTATCGCATGTCATCTATCCTCATCTGACGCGGCACCTGGCGCGGCTCTCTCACACTCGCAATTTCTACCGACTCGTGCAGCTCACATTTGCGGTGGTGATCATCCTGACGCTGCATGAGCTAGCGCTGCCAATCCTCTGTACATATTACGTTGTCGGCTCACCCATGCTGGCGCTCACCAGGCGTGCAGCCCGGCGGGTGCGATCACGGCAACAGCGAACCGTGAGGTTGAGCACTCGCAGCGACGACACGACCGGCTCAAGCAACGGCAAAGATGCCAACAGCGAGTCCAATCAGCCTGGGGCTATCTAATCGATCGGGCGGCGAGCTAGGACTGGTCCAGCTGATTCGGCCCCGGCGTGCAGGTGTAGAACATAGCCGGTGGAAAACTTCCCCAAACGATTCCACTGGCGGTCACGTCGCCAAAGGAACTCTCCAGCAATCTGCGAAATCGCTTGGCACCTTTGAGCATCAGTCCGTGCCAGTAGGCAAAGGTGATGAACACGCCATCGGGCTCGAGCACTGTCAGCATCGCCTGGATGATATCTTCCTGCAGTTGATCGCTGAAGACAGTCCAGGGCAAGCCGGAAATGACGGCATCCAGCCGTGGGGTTCCTCTCTGCTGACAGATTGCCTTGATGTCCGTGGCACTCTCGTGGTGTACTTCAACCGCCGGAAATCGTTTCGCCATGGCGGCTACCATGCCTTGATTGATCTCGACAGCAAAGAAGTCGTGCTGGTCCTCGACTTTCTCCAGAATATACCTGGTGATCGCCCCGGTCCCCGGCCCGAATTCGGCGACTGTCCGCGGACCGCTCCAGTCGACTTGGCGGACCATCGCTCGCGACAGTCTCTTGCCGCTGGGGGATATCGCGCCAATTGTATTTGGAGCGCTGAAGAACTGGCGAAAAAGGCTACTCGGCTTATGTGAAGTCATCCCAGCTCGTCCATTCGCATTGCCGGCCATCGCCAGTGGCTGGTGATTTTAATTCGCCGGCGGGAAATCAACAATCACCCTCGTTCGTGCTGCCCGCCTCGGGGTCGCCATAAAACCTGCCGTCCCGTTCGGACATCGCGCCCTGCTCAACCAGGTGCTCCAGGTGCGCATTCGCTTCGGCACATCCCAGCACCACGTGAAAATCCTTGAGGCGGCCGAACAGTCGTCTCGCCAGCTGGTAAACCGTCTGCCCCGCTTCTGCTGCCACAACGCTAACCAGTTTATCCAGCCGGCGTTGATGATGCCGAGCCAGTTGTTCGCAGCGGCCACGCAGATCCTCAAACGCGTCACCGTGGCCCGGGTAGATACAGCGCAACTCGTCATCAAGTTGTGCCACACGGTCCAGCGAGTCCAGGTAATGGCCCAGCATTCCCCTGCGCCGCATATCACCGCCACCGATATTCGGCGATATTTTCGGCAAAACATGGTCACCACTGAACAGGACATCGCCGTATCGCAGGCAGATTGAACCCATCGTATGGCCGGGAGTGTGAATCACCTCGAGCTGCCCGTCGCCTTGCGGTAATAGCTGTTTGTCTTCGAGTGGCGTCGCAGGGCATGATTCAATCTCCCACCGCCACCTGGCAGATTCAGCGGAATCTGGATAGACATCCTCGGGCACATGCCAACCAGTCAATCGCTCTTGCACCAGTTCCCTGTATCGATCGCCGTCGGGGTCGACATTCTCAAGTGACGATTGTTCGCTGGAAAAAATGAAGACCTCGGCATCACTCGCCTGCTGAACCCGCCAGGCGTTCCCGATATGGTCAATATGCTTGTGGGTCAGCACAACCCGTTCGATATCGCTGACCGCCAGGCCATGCTCCTCGATCGCCTCCTGCAGCGCTTCGAAAGCCTTGCTGGTCGCGATCCCCGTATCGATCAAGGTGACCGGGCTGGAAGTCAGCAGGTAGACCTCATTGCGGCCCTCGAAAAAGGGATTTGGAATGGAGAGCGCTACGGTGTCGTTCATGGTCGCGTGGCCGGGTCGCTGCAGGCAAGGAAAACCCCAGTCGTATGAGCATATCTGACCAGTTGAGGGGCTGTTAGGGGTTAGAGGCTGCCCACCAAAGGCAACACCAATCGCGGACCACGCTCCACTCGTATACACTCACGCTGATTACCTCACACCCGACGTTGGCGCGACGAACTTACATGAGCAACCTGACCCTGGTACGCCATGCACAGGCTTCTTTTTTTGCTGAGGACTATGACCAGTTAAGTCCGCACGGTGAACGGCAGGCCGCGGCGTTGGCTAAGCGGTGCCTTGCCACCCGGCAGGATATTGATGCCGTCTATATCGGCCCGCGAGTGCGACATCGCCGCACGGCTGAGATCATTGCAGAACATTATGCCGCAGCCGGGCGTGATTTTCCGGCGCCGATCTGCCTGGCGGGACTGGACGAACACCACGTCGACCAGTTGCTGAGAGATCACATGCATGCGCTGGCAGACCAGCATCCAGAATTGCCTTCACTGGCGACTGCATATCACGATGCCACGCTGCCGGATGACAAGCAATCGTCGTTTCAGCGACTGTTCGAATCGCTAGTACGCTTATGGGCTGCCGGCAAGGCGGGCCAACTGGTCGAATCCTGGGTAGACTTCCAGAAGCGAGTAAACGAGGCGATTGACCAGATCGTCGCCAACACCATCCGGTCCGGTCAACAGGTGCTCGCCTTCACCTCGGTCGGTCCAATCACCGTCAGCTTGCAACGAGTGCTTGGCTGTGGCGATGATGTCGCATTGTCGATGGGCTGGCGTTTATGGAATTGCTCGCTCACAAATCTCGTATACTCCGGTAAGCGGATCACACTCGACAACTTTAACTCACTGCCACACCTCCCTGACAAGGCCGATTGGACCTATCGCTAGCAGTCATGGACTTCTCCATCCCCGAACAGACACAGCAGCTCATTGACCGCGTCCGACAGTTTGTCGAAGACGAGGTCTATCCTCTTGAGGCGGGCCTGCAGTCTGGCAGTTTTGCGGAATTGAAGCCTCAGTTGGAAGAAAAGCGGGACCAGGTAAGGCAACTTGGACTCTGGACGCCCCAGGTGCCCGAAAGCCACGGCGGCCTGGGACTCGGTTTCCTTGAACATGCTCTGGTCAGCGAGCAACTCGGTCGCAGTCCCCTCGGCCACTATGTTTTCAATGCCCAGGCACCGGACGCAGGCAACATGGAGATTCTGATTGAATTCGGGACTCCCGAGCAGCAGCAGCGGTGGTTGACCCCGCTCTTGGCGGGCGAGATTCGCAGTTGTTTTTCCATGACAGAACCAGATCGCCCGGGCTCCAACCCTGTCTGGATGGAGACCAGCGCCGTACGGGACGGCGATCAGTACGTGATCAATGGCCACAAGTGGTTCACGTCATCGGCCGACGGTTCTGCTTTTGCCATCGCGATGGTGGTCACCGATCCAGACGCCGCACCGCACCAGCGGGCTAGCCAGATCATTGTGCCAACCGACACAACGGGCTTCACACGGGTCCGCAACATCTCCTGCATGGGTCAGGCAGGAGACGACTGGCACAGCCACTCCGAGGTCCGTTATGACGACTGTCGCGTGCCAGTCAGCAACCTGCTTGGCGAGCAGGGAGCCGGATTTGCGATTGCCCAGTCCCGCCTGGGTCCAGGTCGAATCCATCACTGCATGCGCTGGATCGGCGTGGCTGAACGTTCACTCGAGTTGATGTGCGAGCACGCGGTCAGCCGCGAGATTGCCCCGGGCGAGCCGCTAGCCTCCCGCCAGACCGTCCAGAACTGGATTGCCGACAGCCGGGCTGCGATCGATGCCGCCCGCCTGCTGGTCCTGCATGCCGGCTGGAAGGTAGATCAGCAGGGGACACGGGAGGCGCGAGTGGAGATATCGACGATCAAGTTCGTGGTCCCTGGCATGATGCTGGAGGTGGTCGATCGTGCCATCCAGGCCCACGGCGCCCTGGGTATCAGCGACGATATCGTGCTCTCAACCTTCTATCGCAATGAGCGCGCATCCCGAATCTATGACGGTCCCGACGAGGTCCATCGCCGGGTCGTGGCACGACAGGTACTCAAGCACTACGGCTACAATACCCGGTGACAAGATGGCTCAACTGGGCGTTGACCAACCAGCCCCGATTCGTCCTGGCGAAGAACTGGACGTGGACAAGCTGCAGTCGTTTCTGCGAAAAGAGCTGAAGCAGAGCAGCAGCAGACTGGTGATCGAACAGTTTCCCAGTGGCTTCTCCAACCTCACCTATTGCCTCACGTTCGGCAGCCAGGAGCTGGTGCTTCGTCGGCCACCATTTGGCAACAAGGTCAAATCTGCGCACGACATGCAGCGCGAATATCAGGTCCTATCACAACTGGCTGATGTCTATCAGCCGGCGCCACGGCCAAAGGCGTACTCTGACGACCTCGACATCCTGGGTGCGGAATTCTATCTGATGGAACGCCGTCACGGGATCATTCTGCGGGGACCCCAGGCTCCTGCGGCACTTGCCTCGGACCCAGCTCTGACTCGCCAACTCTGCCAGTCGTTTATCGACAATCTGGCAGACTTGCATCTACTGGATTACCAGGCTGCTGGCTTGGGTGAACTGGGGCGACCCGAGGGCTATATCGGCCGACAGGTGGAGGGTTGGTCCGGGAGATACCAGGCTGCCAGCTCCGACGATTGGCCACAGATGGACGAACTCTCGGCGTGGCTGCAGCTGAATCAACCGACAGACGGACCGGCCGGACTCATCCACAACGACTACAAGTACGACAACCTGATGCTGGCAGCCGATGACCTGACTCGCATCGTGGCATTGTTGGATTGGGAAATGGCAACCCTGGGGGATCCCCTGATGGACTTGGGGACGACGCTGGCCTACTGGGTCCAGCCGCACGATCCGGCGGATCAACTGAAACGTGCATTTGGCCCGACCATGGTTGAGGGGAGCCTCACGCGGCGTGAGTTAATTGACCGCTACGCTGATCGAACTCAGCGACAGCTCCCCGACATGACATTTTACTTTGCCTATGGGTTGTTCAAGCTGGCGGTCATAATCCAGCAGATATACATCCGTTACTTGCGCGGCAACACGCAGGACCCGCGTTTTGCTGAGCTCGGCACGACGGTCGAATCACTCGCCTGGCGGGGCTGTGACGTGATAGAAAACGGTGTAGGTTGACGTGCTGGCGGCTCTCCCAGCTGCCAGTTGACATACCAGTCCGGAGGGGAACTTAAGTATGGCACCTGAGGCAACGTTAGCGGGCAAGAATGCTGTCATTACCGGTGCAACTCGGGGCATAGGGCTGGCCATCGCGAAAGGTTTCCTGGAGGCAGGCGCCACGGTCACCATCTGCAGCCGCCAGCAAGAGAACGTCGACCAGGCGACTGCCGAGCTGGCCGATCACGCCGATCGCCTGCACGGTCTTACCGCCCATGTTGGCCACGAAGCAGATATTGAGCAGCTGCTGGAGTCAGCGGCGGAACGCTTTGGGCCGGTCAATGTACTGGTCAACAACGCCGGCACAAATCCATTTTATGGTCCTATTGTGGAGTCCGAGGATTGGGCCTGGGACAAGACGATGGCGATCAATCTGCGGGCGCCGTACCAGCTCTCGAGAGCGGTCGCCTCTCAAATGATCACGGGCGAGGGCGGCTCGATTGTCAATATCGCTTCCATTGCTGGCCTCTCTGCCGCGCCGCTGCAGGGTATCTATTCGGTCACCAAAGCTGGCCTGATCATGCTGACTCGTGTGATGGCGCGTGAACTGGGGCAGCACGACATTCGTGTCAATTGCATCTGTCCCGGAGTTATCAAGACCCGTTTGAGTGAAGCCTTGTGGGCAGATCCTGCCGCCGAGAAGGCAGCGGCCGGCATGAAGGCACTGGGACGCATCGGCACAACTGACGAGATCAGCGGCGCCGCAGTCTACTTTGCCTCGGACGCCAGCAGCTTTACTACAGGCGCCATCCTGCAAGTCGACGGCGGCATGATTATCTAGCCGGTCACAGTCCGGAGAGCCGATCTGCAGCCACTGTTCAGGCTCTCATGATGCCAGACAGCGGCGACGGCCACGGCAGCGCCTCGTGCTCAGAAGCCAGTTGGGCGATGCGTTCCGCCAGGTCATCCGGGATGACCGCCATCCGCCGCGTTTGCATATCGATATAGGCTACAACCACTTCGAAGGTGGCAGCCAGGTCCTGCTTGGTTTCGTTGACCATGAAGTGCATCAGCTGGAATCGCTTGGCCGTCACAGCCACGATCCGCGTGTAGACAGAGGCCTGGTGCCCGACACGAATCTCCGATAGGTAGCGGATGTGTGATTCGAGGGCGAAGCTGCCGGATTGATGATCTTCCATGAACTGGTCATCAATCCCCATCAGGTCAAAGGTGCTATAGATGCCGCGATCGAAGAGATGTGTGTACCACATCACGTTCATGTGATTCATTTCGTCCAGGTATTCCGGTGGGATCTCCTGCTGGTGAGTCAGCGGCAATTGCCGGACCTGTTCCAGTTCGATTGCAATCCGCGGTGCCATCTTTCAGATCCTCTATTCTGCCAGCCGTACCAGCTGTTTACCTGTGTTGGCACCCTGCATCATTTCAACGAAGGCAGTGGGTGCATTCTCCAGACCGTCCACGACACGCTCGCGGTACTTGATTTTTCCGGCTGCGTACCAGCCGGCCATTTCCGCCATCGCTTCACGGAACTGGTCAGCAAAGTCGAACACGAGAAAACCGGTCACGGTCGCGCGTTTGACGATCAGATGCCACAGCTGCCTTGGTCCCTGTTCGGGTTCCTCCAGGTTGTACTGCGAGATTTGGCCACAAATGCCGACTCGCGCACCCGTATTCAAACGCGGAAAAACGGCATCCGTAATCGGTCCGCCGACATTGTCAAAGTAGACATCAATTCCATCTGGGCACAAATCACGCAGTGCGGCGGCTAGATCGCTGGTCGTCTTGTAGTTCAGCCCGGCGTCAAAGCCGAGTTCCGACGTCAGGAACTGGAGCTTGTCGTCGCTACCGGCACTGCCAACGACGTGACAGCCCTTGAGTTTGGCAATCTGGCCAACCACCGAGCCGACAGCTCCGGCGGCGGCCGAGACAAAGACATTCTCCCCTTCCTTCAACTGGCACACATCGAGCAGGCCAAAATAGGCGGTCATGCCCGGCATTCCGAGCACATGCAGGGCCAGGGAGGGAGGGTCAATGTCGTCTGGCAGTCGCCGCACAGCCTGGCCATCGCTCAGGGCGTATTCTTGCCAGCCAAACATGCCCGCCACCAGGGTGCCTTCCGGGAAGCGATCATTCTGCGACTGGATCACGCGACCGACAACTTCACCCACCATCCGATCGCCAATCCCAACGGGATCCGCGTAGGACTTAACATCATTCATGCGACCACGCATGTACGGGTCGACGGACAAGTACAGCCCCTGCACGAGGAACTGGCCGGCAGAGGGATCATCCACTGAAGTTTCCGCCAGTTCAAAATCTGCCGGCTGTGGGAATCCATTCGGTCGCGCCGCCAAAAGGATCTCTCTATTCGTCGTCGCCATTAAAACTCCACTTGGTCGCCGCGAGCGCCGATATCGAAACAACTGGTCTGTGCCAGGGTTGAGTAGTGCAGTCTAATCAAACTTCCTGCAACTAAGAATGACAACAGCCAACTGAGTGCTGGAAAATGATGAGCAAGAAGCAACTGCGCCGAATTCTGCTCGGCCTGGCAATCATTGTGCCATCGGCCCTGCTCTTAACCTTCGCTCTTGAGCAATATCGACTGGTCTCTGCCCGGATCAGTTTTGGCGATTATCCACTACCGCCCCATTCGGTAGATGCTGCCGCCAGCCCAAACGGCATGCTCGATACACCAGCCATGATGGGACAGGTGGGACCTTCCGGGATGGTTCCGATCGTGGCAATCCAGCTGGACGATGACAAGCAGGTTGTCGCGGTTCAAATTGGCGACCAGCAGCTGGCCTATCCGCTTGACTTCATGGCGGGCCAGGGGGCTCACATTTCAAATGAGTGTTTTGACAGCACGCCGATCAGCGTTGCCTATTGCGACCAAACCGATGTGGTCCGCGTGCTCACATCCGCTGACAACGACACGCCACTTGAGATTTCCCAGAACGGCATGCTGAACGGCGAACTCGCGCTCCGCTTTAAAGACCAAGCCTACCAGCTGTCACTCGATACCATCCCGCTCGCGAACCATCCATACAAGCGAATGAGCTGGCGTGAGTGGAAGGCAATGCATCCCGAGGGCCGTGTATATTCCGGGGTCGACTGGGAAAAAGTTGAAGCCGACCAGCCCGACTCGATCTGATGCCGCTGAGTGCCCCTGGAAGCTGAGGCCGGTTGCATCCGCAGCGATACTTTGCCAGGCGCATGCATTTGGCGATACAATGCAACGTGGATGACGGCCATTCCTCTCCCGGAGCAGTTCCATGCAGCTCAGTCGTTTACTCAGACTCTCTCTGTTGACCACACTCCTGCTGGCAACTTTCCAGTCCAGCAGCGATGGAGCCGACCAGCTGACAGAACAGCGATTCCAGCAGCTTCACCGGCAGCTGCAGCCGGCCGCTGATGAACTGTGGCGTACGATCCCGTGGCGAATTTCCCTGCTGCAAGCTCAGAAAATTGCGATCGCCGAAGGCAAACCAATTTTCATCTGGGCCATGGACGGACACCCACTCGGCTGCACATGAAACAACGGAATACTCGACCGTGCGTCGACGTTTGCTCATCCCAACATTGTCAAACTGCTCCGTACCCGATTCGTTCCAGTAGCGATCGATCAGGCCTATCAGCGGCGTCAGCAGGATGCGGAGGGAGACTTTTACAGGAAGATTGCGGGACAGGGACCGCGTAACAATTTTCAATCCACCACGCAGGGTTTCTACATCGCCACAGCCGACGGCACGCTCCTGCTCTACAACAACAATCGCGACCCGGAGAAGGTCAACCGGCTGATACAGGAGCGGCTGAAGAGCTTCAAGCCACCCAGTGCAACTCCAATATCTCCCGGTACTCCCGACGCCCGCTACAACCCCAAGCCACCACAGGGCGGCCTGGTCGTGCGTGTCCAGGCAAGAGTGCTGGGTGGATATCCGCCCACCAGCGACCGCTGGCAGAAGATCTACCAGTCGTCATTGTCGCGTGACAACCTCTGGATCTCATCGGCAGAACAAACCGCCATCGCCAAGGGCCAATTGCCGATGGTATTGCAGCAGCGGATTGCCCGCTTCCACCTGATCGACAACACCCGTGGCGAGCCACCGATGTGGCGAGAAAACGAGATCCGCCAATTGGAACTTAATCTAGAGGGCACAAGGATACGCGGCTCAGTCCATCTACAGACGGCGGACGGCAAGCGAGGCTACCAGGCACAGTTGCTGGGTGAGATTGAGGTTCGCGACGGAAAGGTTGTGCGATTCGACATGGTTGCAGAAGGCCAGTTTTGGGGCCATGGTCCCTATACTCGCGGTGCGCCCGAGGGTCGCTTTCCATTGGCAGTCGGCTTCCAGTTGGCCGACGGCACGGATGTCGCTGACCGTATTCCCCCGAAGGCATCCCGCGGCTGGGTGCGTGGCTACATCCGCTAGACAGCCGATCCTGATCAAAGGAATACTGCATGCAGTTTGATCATATTGGCATACCGGTCGAGTCGGTCCAGGAGACTGAGTTCTGGGTTGCCCAGAGCGAGTGCTGGGTCACCAACCCTCGTACACATCCGCAGCGCATCGAGTACCTTCGATTCAAGACCACGCCCGAGTTAGAAGTCGGGACGGCCGAGTGGAAGCTCTGGAACATGCCGCACATCGCCTACCGCGTGGACGATCTCGCAGCGACATTGGCTGGCGAAGAGCTGATCTATGGTCCTTTTCAGCCTGGTGACTTTGCCACGGTGGCCTTTATTCACAAACATGGCCTGGTGTTGGAATATCTTGAGTACCATGATACGGAAACCTGGTTTGGCCAGCCCACACCCTGGCAGCCCGCCTAACTTCGTTGCCACATGCAATTGATCCAACGATGCAAGATAAAGCATAATAGTAGCAGCCAGAATCCCTCCCCTTTAACCTCTCGGTAATCTCGTGCCTCGACTTTGCAGACTCCTGCTGATCGCCCTGTTGACCACCATGCTGGCAGTCAGCGCGGCTGCAGATGAACCGAGCGCCGAACAACTGGAGTTCTTCGAAAAGAAGATCCGTCCATTGCTGGTGGAGCGATGTTACGAGTGCCACAGCGGCGACGATATAGAGAGCGACTTCCGGATTGATTCCCGCCAGGCCATTCTGCAAGGCGGGGTTCATGGCCCAGCTGCGATCCCCGGGCAGGTGGACAAGAGCCTGATGATCCTGGCAGTCAACCATGCCATCCAGATGGACATGCCTCCCAAGTTCAAGTTGCCACAGCGTGAGATTAATGACCTGACCGAGTGGGTCAAGATCGGCCTGCCTTGGCCAGATTCCGTCGACACATCCAAAGCGCCGGAGGCAGCTAGCGACATCGAATTCACGATCACCGATGAGGATCGCAGCTTCTGGTCGCTCAAGCCAGTTCGTCGTCCCGAGTTGCCCGCCGTGGCCAACACAGACTGGATTCGCTCACCGATCGACCACTTCATCCTGGCCCGCCTGGATAGGGCCAGGCTTGCTCCAGCAGCACCTGCCAGTCGATCCATCTTGATCCGCCGTGTCACGTTTGACCTGACCGGGCTACCACCGACCGTCGAGGAAATCGCCAGCTTTGTCTCCGACCGTTCGCCCGATGCCTACCCGCAACTGGTCGATCGCCTGCTCGCGTCCCCCGCTTACGGCGAACGCTGGGGACGGCACTGGCTGGATGTCG